>PDWI01002282.1_pt1 | contig 29132 bp, 39 predicted proteins | sample 1430891 | NCBI WGS metagenome assembly PDWI01 (sample SAMN01162508, study PRJNA174530) | Oral metagenome, whole genome shotgun sequencing project. | biome: Marine environment; feature: Marine mammal; material: Swab sample of the gingival sulcus; isolation source: swab sample of gingival sulcus... | reverse complement strand
TGAAACCTCTAGTGTAGCATTATCACTTAATGAACTAAAACTTGCAACTGCCGTGCTATCGGATTCTCTTATAAACGCTCCACCCTCAGCTACCCAATCCCCAACCCCATTAGTAAAGTCTCTACTATCAGAGTTAGCAATCACCTCCTCATCTTCCGGAAAGGTAATTAAGCTACTGGCAGAAGTATAAGAATTAACTATAAAAGGCATGCTCTCGCCCTCTGCCATAAACGGAAGCAAAGCAGTATCCACAGCCCCAACTTGTTTCATCCCTACAGCCAAAGTATAAGGCACCGCTTTACTTAAATAAGTAAACTGGTTAAACAATTGTGAGTGTAATATTATTGGGAAAAAGAATATTAAAAGTAACTTTTTCAATTTACCATGCCCCCGCTGCTTGTTCCAAAAGGATCAAAAAAATCAACAAAAGCATAACTGAAAATCGCATAGCCACCAACATTCTTTAACACAATAAAGTAAGTTTTCTGCTTGCTCCACTCCGGTTCAATTTCATTCAACCATTTAACCGTAACATTCATTTCATTATTATTAGCATCAACAAACTTAAATATTGGAGCTCCACCAAATAATTTTTTACTCGCATACATAAACTCCACGCTTCCACCAACTTCCCAATGTAGCACCTTAATTGTTTGAGTTTTACTACACAAAAAATACCTTGAAGTAGAAGACTTATCAGCAAAATCCAATATCGCAGATTCCGCATCAATCAAATTCAAAACATTAGTATGCTTATAAACCTTATCCAAATCCTCAACAAAAGGGACTATCTTTCCATCAAATGCCAACTCTTGATCTGCCGTAAACCCTAAAAACTTAGCAACCGTATTCGCAGCATCACCAACCGAAGGAACACCTAACTTATTATATGTTCCAAAAGTAATTCCATTGCCGCTTCCATTTGCAAAAGACTTCATTCCCGTAATCCCACTAACCGAAGTCGAAGTTGAAATATAAGTATCGCCCGTGCCACCAAGCACATACTCCTTCACATCACTCATCAAAGCTTTATAATTCCCGGTATTCTCCAAAGTAAGAATCACTAAATGATCATCCCTAATATTTCCTACATCAGCTAACTCACTAACTTTCTGGGCACACGCAACCGAAGTTAATAACAGCATTATCAAAAACTTTTTCATTTTATTTCCATTGTTTTTATAATAAACTTATTTTTCTTATTTCTTTTACTTAAAACTCTAACTTTCTTTTTCTTAATTGGCTCCCCATCAGCCGTTTCAATCGCTTTAGTCGTCAACTCAATTACATCACCAACCTCTATTTCAGAATCTTTCATCTCCAATTCACATTCAAATACAAATCTCGGATCTCGAGATCGCTGTCTCCTTTTTTCTAAAAAGTCATCTAAATAAGCTACAATCTCATCCTCAGCATTCCCATCTAAGTTAATCCAAGTAGAAGTATACTTTTTAGAAATTACCTCATTATACTCTCCTAAACTCTCAGCATCAGCATCAACCAAAACCCTAACCCGGCTATAAGACTTTGTCTTGTCAATCCCTTCCTCAACATTTAATCTATTCCAATAAATAAACCACCTTGTAAAATTTTCTTTCCCGGTTAAATCTACCTTTGCCGAATTTTCTATTATATTCGCATCATCAGTAATTTCGGTTAACTTTGTAGGAATTTCCGTAAGCTTTTTAATCTTAATCTTTCCATCTTCACCAACCCAACTGATGCAGTCCAGAATGTTCACCAAATCAAAATAAATCTTTGCCAAAGTAGTTTCTTCAACAATCACCTTAGTAGAAAACTTCAACCCGTCCCAAGTATTTTCATACTCATAAAATTTTTCGTCAATGTATTTCTCAGCAACATTTGCTTTCTTAAGCATTTTAATCAGCAACGTAAACGGATTTTGAGGCACCTCATCAAACAAAGCCTTCACCGTAGTCTTTGCATAATGCGATTTCCCCTCAGTGCCAAATTGCATTCGCTTCACATTTTCAATAACCGTATATAAAATTGAATCTGAGTAATAATGGCTCAGAGAAGTATATTTAATAATTTCTTTCTCCAACTGTATATAACCAGCTTCATCGAGGCTACTTTTTTCATTCACTTCAATATTCATAGGAGTGGTAAGTTGAACCCAATTTTCTCTTACCGAAGCATCAGCATTATTTAAATATTTATAATTTTCAGCTTCATTTGGCATTTCCACAACTTCCGTAGGCATAGTTTTTATTTTTATTTCTAAATACGGTTCAACCGGTTTATAACTACCTAAGTACTTATATTCACCTTTTACCTCTTGCCAAGAGTATTTAATATAAATATCGCAATGCTCCGTATCTTCAATAGGTCCTAAACGAAAGATTATATATGAATCATCCGGAACAAACTCCGCATGGTCTAATTTTGAAATAGGTCTATTTAACACATCGTAACCAATAACACGTATATAATACCAACCTTCTGGCAAGTCATATTCTTCATATCCGTTACTTGTTACTTCTATTCCCCAATGAGAGTTATCTATTTTATTGAATGTTGTTAGCTTTGCATAATCGCCTAATTCGGCATTTAGACTTGTCAACTCTTCATCTGAATTAACAACACAAACCCTCGGAACTCGCTCAGTAACCTCCACCGTAGAGGCCAAAGGGTACTTAATATCACTCAACTTACTTAATAAGTCAATTGCTTCAATTGTAACCGAATTATTACTAATCTGTATCCCTTCAATCTTTCCTACAAACTTTTGCTTAAAACTCCCAATTTCCAACCCGTCAAAACCATCATAAATTTCAACAATCCTACCCTTGTAATACCTATTCTTGGCAACCCACTTTCTCCAATAATGCCCTTTACTACTTCCCGTAGCAGAAAAATCCGCGTCAACTTCATCTAATAAATTTATCTTCACTCGCTTAACAATTGTAGTAGTTTCAGAAATTTCAGTAGGTAAATCACTAACATTTTTCAAATAAGGTCTTGCCGGAAAATACTTCCTTGCAGTCTCCGCTTCAATATCACAACTGATAAAATCAAACTCTTTTTTATCCAGTTTAATTTTTACAAGCTCAATTTTTTTTCTGTTGGCAATATTTAAAAAATCCTCATACCTCAAGCCAACACCTCTAAGTCAAGGTTGATTTCATCACTAAATTTTAACATCGTTAAATTTTCTTGAATACTAGCATTCGCAGAAAATCTTGAATACAAAACATCATTCTTTCTATTTTCTAAATCCCAAGCAAAAACAAAAGGATTTAACTTTTTGGCATAATTCAAAAATTTCAAATATTCGTTATCATACCATTCACGACTTAAATCAGCAAATCTATAATTAGCCGTTTTCTTCACATACCTAAAATCCGTACCCAATAAATGGCCACCTTCACTAACAGCACTTTCACTAACTATACTTTCACTAATCGGCACAGTAGGTATTTCCGGTGGATACTCAAAATGGAAATACTCGCCAAAGTAAAGCACAGATATTTCCGGAGCACCCGTAGAAATTATTTTAATTCTCCAATACTGAGAAGTAATATCACTTCCCGTTTCCGAATAAAACGGGCTCCCACCTTCACCTAACAAAGGCGTTCCATCTTCGCTTAATAAAGCCGTTTTAAGCTCACTTTTTTCAAGAATTTTCACTATCGCCGTGTTACTTTTTACCTTAAACGCATCCAAAACCGTGTCATAACTCATTCCATCACTACTCTTTTCAATTGTAACACTTGCTTTCACACTTCCCAAATTATGCCCAATCAAACTAATAGCACTTATATAAGTCGGCACACTAAACTTTATCTTAAGCTCGCCACCGGTTTCAGACTTACTTTTCCACTTACTAAAAGTTCTTTCATCCTTCAAATAAAACGCCTCACAACCATCAACAAAACTCGTAGAAGTTACTTCCGCATCCTTTATTTTATTTCTATATATCATCAAAGGTAACAATTACACTCCATCCCTTATTGCTTTCTCTATACTTGGCACCAAAGTTCTAGCCAGTTGGTCCGGATCTTGGTAATCACTATTTATATTAATTGTAATTTGTCGGCTATTATCATTCGTTGTAGTAGAATTGTAATTATTAGTTCTAGGCGTAGAAGCCCTATAACCACTTCCACCCACACTGGAATAACCTTTCCCCGGAGACATAGCATTAATTTGAGCTACCCTACCTAATCCGGCAATAGTTGCAGAAGTTGCCGCAATTCCGGCAACAATCGGTCCCCCAAACTTCATCCCCCATGCAAAAGCATCCTGGGCTGCCTTAATTGTACTAATTGTAGCCTCAGCACTCGCAAAGATTTTATAAACTCCAAAAGCTGCTTTGCTTTGCCTTCCACTTAATTCATAAAACGCCATCATTCCGGAAGCCATGTTATTAAAAACATCTAGCGTTCCTTGCTCCCTTATAGCTAAATTAGCCAACTCAAAATCCGTCAATTCAGCAATCGCAGCCTTTTGAGCATCATAGACACTTGTATCAAACTCAACTACTTGCAATTGCCCGGGAACATTACCTTCACTCTCCACTCCCAGCATAGGAATTGAATTAATATCCATAAGAGCAAACTTCATAGTATTAGCCCACTCCTCAATTAACCCCTTATTCCCAAACTTTGCTTGCAAAGAAGCAACTCTTTGCTCAATTTTAACCAACTCAGCAGCAGAACCCTTTAACCCACTAAGCTCCATTTCATTAGAAAGTTGTTCTTTTGTTACTTTCCATTGTCTCGCAAGTCTTTCAGCTTCTTTTTGTGCTTTAATTTCTGTTGCAATTAGTTCATTTAAGCCATTTACTCCTTCATTAACTTTCTCTTTGGCAACTAGATTTATTCTTTCAATTTCCCCGGCTTCATTCACCACATACATGAATTTCCCAGCAAGTATATCAGCTGCCTCTCCGGTAGCTTTTAAGCTTTCTTGATGTCTCTGTAAAGCTTCTTCCGGTAACTCAAAGTTTGTACCATACAAAAAGAAATTTGTAAGTTTGTCAAATGTAGGTTCAGAAATTATACTGTACAAAACTTTGAATTCTCTTGCCGTTGCTTTTACAAAATCAGAAACAACTCCTTTGTTTTCAAAGAACCAATCGGCAGTACCATTTAATATTGGAAGCAACGAACTTATAATAGTCAATGCAATTCCATCAATCGATCTTTCTAGCCTTAACATTTCATCTTTTAAATCAGCCGCTTCTTTTGCTGTATTTGTAGAAATTTCTAACCCCAAATTTCTAGCTTCATCTTGCATTCGTTCAAGTCCGGCAGCACCACCATTTAGCATTGGAATTAAATCAGCTCCGGCACGTCCGAATATTTTTAATGCAAGTGCAGTTTTTTTCGTCCCATCTTCCATTCTGCTGAATTTATCAGCAACTAGTTTCATGATTAAATCTGCATCTTTAAGCGAACCATCGGCATTAACTACAGAAATTCCAAGCTGATCAAAAGCAACTTTTCCTTCACCAATTCCCCTACTTGTATCATCTACATTTCGGGAAAGTCTTTGTATAGCTTTGTCAAAAACACCAATTTCAGTACCCGAAAGTTCGGCAGCATAAGTAAGTGTACTTAAACTTTCGGCAGTGAGCCCTACTCTTTGGCTCATTTTATCAAGGTGTTCAGCAGTATCAATTGTGGACTTAACCATACTCGCAAAACCACCGGCAACACCAATAGCGGCAGCCGAAGCCATAAAAGGTAAGCTTGTAAACATCGATCCGGTTGAACTTAAAATTCCCGCAATACCATTTTGGAACCCTTTAATATCTTTTTGAGCGTAATTTAATTTTTTCCCAACCCCATCAATCGCTTTTACCGCAGATTTATTATCTCCGGTAATTTTTAATTTGGTTTCAAATCCTTTCTTACTCATTTAAAGTTGGTCTCCATTTTTATATTTAAATAAGAAAGGTCTTCCCACTCTTGTAAGGTTAAATCTTCTTGTTTGAAAGGAAAATTAATTTTACTCATTTCATAAAATTTCATAATTCTATTAAAATAAGTTGAAGGTTCAAAATTGATTACATATTTATCGAAGTCGCCCGGACGCACTTTTAATATTCCACCTTTTTTTTTGATTATTTCTTTCTTCTTACTTTCGGTTAATTGATTAAAAAAGTCTTTTACATCTTTTTGGAAAAATTTGGCTCATCCCCTTCCCCAACTTCTATTTCAATTCCTTCTTCTGTTGGGAGTTCATCTATTTTTAATTTTACCGAGTTGAAAACATGCGAAGCAACCATTGCAAGATGTTCGGGAACTACATCCTCTAACATGTCTTTCCAATCTTCACGATAGAGCAACTTATATTTTTTACCATCAACTTTAATTTCTTTCCCTTCCCTTAGCGGTTCGGTTGTTAATGGACTCCCATTCCCATCGCAATAAGCAGCATCTTCAAATCCGGTTATTATTAAAGCACCATATTTTACATGCGTGGAAGGAATAACCGTTAATTTCCCCTCAACGGTGCGATATAGTTCTGTACTATACCGCATCCGTTCAGAGTAGGTAGGCATCCGGTGAAATAGTGTAATATCTTTATTACTGAAATTATCAGTAATTGTAATTTTATTTAATTCAGTCTTAATTAATTTTCTCATTATTACCCCACAAATTCTAATTTAACATCAGCAGTCCCACCACACTCAAGATTTAAGTCATAAGTCATAATTCCTTCACGCTCTCCATCTTTTACATCTTTGTATTGCATGTTGGTATGTGTAATTGTGCATTTCTTTGTGGAAACTGTAGGATCTTTAATTACCGCACTTACATTAACGAGTGTGTTGTTTTCCCAAATACTACGAGCGTTAAATTCTGAAAGTGCAACGATTTCGGGATCAAGAGAAATTGATGGAACTGAATTCCCAACAAAAGCCGAATAAATTCCTTGATTTGAATTTGCATCCGGTCTGTTTTTTAGCTCGTTATTCATCCCCCAATTGTAATTTTGAACTATTGGAGAAGTGAAATTTCCAATTTTAATTTCAGCATTTTGAAAAATTCCTACCTTTGGTAAACTAACTGTAAATGTTGGGAAAGCTGCATCTACTTGTGAACCAACTTTATAAATTCCTTCAAACTCAAAATCAAAAGTTACCTTTTCACCCGCAACATGCGAGCCTTTAACTTCGCCACGGCAACCGGTTACTTTTTGCAACAATCCATCTTTGTGGATATACAATGTTAAACTTTCCCCATTTTGATCTGAATTATTTTGATAAGTGATTTTTGTCCCACTCGAAATAATTTCAGTAAAGTTACAAGCTCTTAATAATTTTCCAATACTCGGAGTTGTATCCGCTGCAGCATTCCAATCAATTAAAAATTCTGAGCTAAAAGAAACTTTTACCGTCTGACCAATGTTCGCAGTCGCATTTTTACCAAACCCAGACATTGGATGAGTTCTTTCTAATGATTTTGAAACGATTTCAATAGATGGATTACTTGTATAAATTAAATCTGAACCAACCACAGGAGAAGCATCTACACCATAGGCAGTTTCTAATTTTGCTAAAATTGCCCATTTTTTATTTAGCATTATTTACCTCTTTATTTTTCTTTTCTCTTTTTGCTTTCATTATTTCATCTTTGGAATTAGGTTTTAATTCACCTTTTTCATTTTCTATATAAGAACCACTTTTTGTTTGTTGCATCAAAATTTCTCCTTATTCACTTTGCCAAGCGTTGGTACGGTACTTTACACCAATGGTAATTATTTTCCCTATTAATTTTTTGTTTCTTTGGCGATCATAAATTGGCATAACATCACTCGGAATAATATCAATCGCTAACCCGTTAAGAGTTTCATCATTTGAATGAATAGCTTTTTTTACATCAGCTTCTAAGTATCTCAGATTTTGAGCAGAATCTGTACCTCTTGCAGTAATTTCAATTTCAACTTCAAGAAGGTATTCGTGCAATTGAGATACACCAGCTATTACTTCTTGTTGAAAATCGTCATTCCCTTCAAAAACATTTATTGCTGGTAGACAATCTTCCGGAATTGCAACACTTCTATTTTCAAATACATTCATACCGGCATTAGTTAAGTAACCATTTGCAGTTGAAATAGTTTTTATTCGATTAATAATCTCTTGTAATATAGAATCTTTTCTTACACCCATTAAACTCGATCCTTAGAAATGTAGCACCTTAATAATTGTGGATTTAAATCTTCTTCCCAATCAATGATGTAATAGATTGTATTGTAAATTTCTATTGTTTTATTTAATTCTAACTCTGGCAAATCTTCTTTTTTTGCAAGAACCGTTATTTCGTTATTTTTAACTGTTGTTTCGCCGTTAAAAAATCGGTTATTTTCACTATTGTAAATAACTTTGATTTTTAAAGGCGAATCAGCATATTTTACCGAAATACCCTCACGAAGAAATAGTATATCTATTCTTTCATTTCTCATTAGGAACTTTCTTAACTTTTTTAGATTTTTCAGTTTCAACAAAAGGAGCAATTAAACCCCTTCCCATCAATTCATGAGCATCAAAACTATTTTCATTAAGACTAATTATATCACCACATTTAACCGATTTACCTTCAAATAAAAATTGAGGTTTCTTTTTTATCGCATCACCGTTATAACATTTACTATTTAATACTTTAAATTTTTTCATTTCCATATTCTCTGTTTTAACACCGCTAATTAAAGCGGTGTTAATTTTGGTATTTAACAAATAACTATTTATTTAGGAGAAGTTTGTTCCGGCAGAAAAGGCAGCCGGTTGTCTTACAGCAACATCTACAGTTTTGAAAACCGTGTAAGTAACAATACCGGTCCTTGGGGCTCTGTAAAACTGAATATCTAATCCACCCCATTCACCAATTATCAATTGAGCAAAGTTCCCGAATAATATTGCATTGGCAGCCATTTGTTCGGTTGTTAAAGCTGGGTAATCGTTAATCATGTTCTTTTCGCAAATATACCCCGCAACTCCAGTGGATTTTAATCTACCTTTCAATGCAGCTCTAACGGCTGGTTTCATAATATGCGCCAAATTTCCATCGAGCGCATTCCCAGCATCAACATCTTTCTCAAATTCAAGCGCAGCATCCCAACCCATTGTAGCAAGATCAACAGAACCAATTCCGGTAGTGTTTAATACCCCTCTGGGTTGTCCGTCTTCACCCGTTCCGTTTATTGCAGCATGGTCTATTCCAAGTGCAACAATTGTTGAAAGATCATCTTTTACTAACAATTCCGCATCCGGAGACGATTGTAAAATTAATTGGCGAGACAAATCAACATTTGCAGAACCTTCGTGTGGAGTAAGCAACACACTTCCGGTTGATGGTGCACTTTCAGTTACACCGGCACCTTCGGTACTAACCCAACCAAAAGTAGCAGCACTTGTTAATTTGGGAATTGCAACATTCCCTTTTAATCCACTTAAAAATTTTGCTCCAAGCTTAACAGTCAGCATTTTATTTCTAAGCAATTCAATAAAAGAACCACCTAAATGATCTGTCCCAACTAACTCAGCACCGGAAGTAGAACCACCGGAAGTAAGATCACGATATTGAGAAACTCTTTCAATAATTCTTCTTTCCGTTGCGGCTCTTTGAATATCATTAGGAATAAATAACCCTTTTGGTTCTTGTCCAATTTTCTCAGCAATTGCACGAGAAGCTTCAAAAGCGGGCTGTGCAGCTTCAATTACTGATTGAGACACCCCGGGAATCTGAGCGGCTAAAGCAGCATTCAAAGAATATTCTTGAATATCTCTATCACTCATATCTAAATGAAAATCCGGTTTTTTTACAGCTTTTGGATCAGCAAGTTTTTCTTCTACAAAACCCCAAAAATCTCTATCCGATTTTCCGGCTTTAACAAATCCATCGGCTTCTTTTTCTAAATCAATTCCGGGAAGTTGATCTTTTATACTTCTAGCCATTGAGTAAATAGAGGCAATTTGTTCGGCTCTTTCTTCTCCACCTTTCTTTCGTGCATCAGCTAAAGCTTTTTCTTGTTTAGCTTTCAATTCTCTTTCTTCTTTTAATTTTTTTTCATCATCATCCATCTTAGTAACTCCTTTGTGTATAATATTTGTTTTACTTCCTAATTTATTGTTTGAACTTTCATCATTAAAACCTCTACCTACTCCTACAGAAAAATCCGCTCCATCGGGTTCCATTGAAGCGTGAATTGGCTCCCATTTTGTTGCACGATATACCGGCATTTTGTCCTTTTCTTCTTCAACCAATTCCATTTTATGAATTTCAAATCTTGCAGAAACATTTCTTCTAATACCATCTTCAATGTCTCCCCAAACTTCATTGGCTCTGGCGGTAGTTTTAGAAAATCTAACCCTAATCCTCATCTTTCCGGCTTCATGGTCAATCCAAGCTTTTTCAATTACTCCAATCTGATCTCCCCAATGGGTATCACGGAAAGAAGCCCCGTCATTAAAGCGATCCCAAATAATTGCATCTTCCGTATGTTCTAAAATCAAATCCCCAAACCAATGTTCAATTGGTTTGTTTGATGTAACAGAAAATTCAGCAGTCCTATTTTCTGTGTCAATCGTATCGCTATCAATTTTTAAAGAACGGAAAGCTCCTTTCTCTTTTATTTGTTGTAAAATTTTTTCTACCTTACTCATTCTAAAGCACCTATAATTTTTAATTTACTTCGCTCTTTACCCTTCTCTGTAGCTTCATCCTCATCATCTTCCGAAGTGTTATCATCTTCAATCGGTGTAGCTTTTTTATCGGCATTAAAATTTAAGCCATAATATTTTTCAAGCTCTTTAGCTTCTTTTATTTTACGGTAAACATCTTCTAAGTCAACACCTTGTTCGGCAGCAATTGCAAAATCATCGATCCAACCCATTTCTCGTTTAAGTTTGTTGGCGTTAGCTTCTTTGTACGGCTCAAGCTGTTTCCAACTTCTTCCTTTAAAATCGGGTTTGTTCAACTCGTCAAATTTTGCAAATGGTAAAGGAATTTCCCCAGTCATTAATCCATATTTTAAGAAACCGGCAAAAATTCTTTTAAGAAAAATATCTTTGAATAAATTCTGATCCATCGCCCAAGTGTCGTTCTCATCTATACGTCCGGCTTTTAATGCAGAATAAGTCGCACCTTTCAAATCTCCGGCAATAAGGTTGTAGTTCATTCCTTGTCCCGTTGCAAAAGCTCTTAATTGAGTTTCCAAGAAGGGACCATGTTGTTGGTGTGGGAAAGCCGGATCCCAACCATTGAATTTTACTCCATAAGGAAGTTTTTCAATCGTTCCCGGAGAATAATCCACCAACTCATTTCCTTGTTCATCTTGCTCATCACCTTTGTATTCCCCGGCATCAATTACCGGTTTTTCTAAAAAACCTAATTTTGTTGCACTAGCGCGGGCGTTCACAATTGAAGCTTCTTCCCAACCTTTAACCCCATGTAATCTTTGTATTGATGGGGCCAAATCTGAATAACCTCTACTTTGTTTAATGAAATCCGGATCATAACCATGAATAATTTCGTTCGCTGGCACTCTGATAAGTTTTTTCTTTTGATAATAACCTTGAATATTTTCTGTTAAAGCAGTTCTTTCCCTAATGTAATAAGCCTGAGGTTCACGCCATTGATTGAATTCAACACCCATTACAACAACATTACCATTCTTAAGCTTCTCCGTGTAGGTGTGATCTACATCCGAAGCTTCAATTAACTCTAAGCTATAACCAAATTTATTTCTTTTTGTTGAAATTGGTCTAATTTCACGAACAAAAAATTCTCCATAAACTTTAAGATATTTCCAAAGAAGTCTACACAGCAAGTCGAATGTTAAATTTTTTCTCATTGTGCAAAACTCCGCTTTACTCCATTCAGCAAAAGCAGCTTCAATAATATCATTGGTCTTTTTATCAAATTTACCCGAAGAATCTTTCGCTTTATTTTGTAAAATAAAACCATTGGGACCGATAACATTTTTTACTGTCCTCCTTAACCAAGCTTTTGCATAATCATTATTTTGAACTAAATCCTTAGCTCTACCCATTAACCGGTTTTTATCTTGTTGAATTTCAGCTTCAATGGAATTTGATTCAGCAATCCAAGAACTTGTAAGTCTATCATGTTTAGCGGCTTCAAAAGCACGATTAAAATATTTTGAATTATTTTCTACTTCTTCTTTTTTTACAAATCCAATTTTCTCAAGTCTATGTTCAATAATTTTATTTAGGAAGCCCATATCTAGAACCTCACTAAAATTTTATTAGAAGTTTTCTTTTCTAATCCGGAAGGAGAAATTCCGGCATTATTGGCAGCGTTATGTATCATTCTTAAAAGAGAAGAATGATCGAGCGTTGTAGTCCTTCCTTCTACGGAAACTGTAGTATATAAATCTCCGGCTTTTATCATCTCTTGATATTTCTCTAAAAGATTATCATAAATCTTTCGCCACTCAGAACGACCATCTTCTCCAACATTAGAAAGATCCGGTAAAATATAAATTGAACTCGCTTCTACAGTTATTTTATCTGTAGAATCATCCTTTTTTATAGCTTTAATAGCATATTGATAATTTCCGGAAGGAATTTCTGTAATAAAAGATGGAATTTTAAATATATACGAAATATTATCAGTTGAAGCAGTAGAAGTCAATTCTATGGAATCCGCATCACCTTTTTTGAGGAAAATTTTTAGTAAATATTCAGACGAAGGAAAATCAGAAAAGCTTTCTGTGAAAGTCCATTTATCACCGGCAAATAATTTTAACTTATTAAAATTGCTCATTCTACTCTTTTGATTTGTTAGGAACAAATAAAGTAAATAAGCTAGATAGTTAGAAGTTCATTTAACAAAATCCCCGAAAGTCCTTTGTTTGTAAGGGTTTACAAAACCTTATCGATGTGTTTTCAATAAAGTTAGTTGTTTTGAAGGTTTGGTTGTGATGTTTTATTTAAGTATTAATTCATACTTGGCGGCGTTCCACCGGTAAACTTATTCCGCATCATTTCAGCACCGGGGCTATCACCTTCTTTGGTTTCAATAAACCAATAAAGTTCAAGTGCATTACACAATATCCAAAGTTGTTTAGTGCTAATGAAATGATTAGCACTTTCTATCCTTTGGATAGTTTGTTGTTTCCAATTGCATTTATTAGCTAATTGCAATTGGGTTAGCCCTAGTTCTTCTCGTCTTTCTTTTAAGAAGCCCGCAAGTTTTTTACGAGCTTCTATTAAAACTTGTTCGTTCATTTTATTTCACTAAAAAATAATTTTGACTCGTTCTTAAATAATTTCTCCAGTCACTTTCCGTGTAATCTTCCATTTCTTCAAATTCTATTCTAGATACTGGATAAGTTCTATACTTTGAACCATCTTTGCGAATAGTAAATGTTCTTTTTGATTGGTTGGCTGTTACTTTAATTGATGTGTTCATTTTAATTCTCCTTCCGAATTTTACTTGTTGTCGCCAAGTTTTTTATTAAGTAATTATTAATCTCAACCACAATATACAACATTTTTGTTGTTTTGTCAAGTAAAAAATGAAAAAAAATTAAGTTTTTTTTATTCTTTTTTTCGGCTTCCAAGTAATAAATTTTTCATCATAGCAAATAAAGTTGATTGATCCATGACATTTAAGTCTGAACAAATTTTTCCTTACCGTAAATACCGCAACACCTTTGTATTTGGCTGCATCTCTAATACTTAAATACCCTTGTCTTTCCGCTTTATTTTTTAAGTAGTAGTTAGGCATTTTAGATTTCTGTTTTTAACAACCAAGTTCTATTTTCTCTATGTGCAAAACCTTTATATAAGGTGTTACTTGTTGGAGATTTTGAAACAGCGACTAACGGAAGTAATCTTTCTATAATTTCTTGAAATCTATCTAATTTAATTTCTAACTCATCATAAATTTCATCATATAATATCTGTTCATCTTCGCAAACTAAATCATAATCAAGCCCCAAAATTTTACAAGCTAATTCTTGAACATCCCAAAAATCTACTTTTATTTTTTTTACATCTTCCTTCATTTTGTCCCTCTCAATAATTATTAATAAAACTATTTCTTATAATCCTTCTCCTTGTAGGAGTAGTTTGTTTTTTTTCTTCTTTCTTTTTTTGTTCAGCTTCTTTTTTCGCTTCAATATTTTCTTTTATCTTTTCAAAATTTGGGTTTAAATGTTCAAGTGCAGCAAGGCAACCTACCATCATGTCAAGCACTTCGTTCGCTTGTCCGCTTTTCTTTTTAACCCAATACATTTGTGGTCCGCGGCTAGACCATTTCTGCACTTTTTTTTCGGCTGTAAGTTGTTCAAAAAAATCTATATCGCAAAATTCTTTACTAAAATGAATTACTTTTGCACCGGACTTCCTATTTTTGTCCCAAATATTTAAGCGTTGGAATAGCGATGTTTTCCCTTCATCAACTCCCGTAACCAATGTTCGCAACCTTCCACCCATCGATGCGGTTAAAGTTTTTGGAATTAAAGGTCTACCAGCACCACCTTTCCCTTTTGCACCCCATAACCCAAAATTTCTTCTATCGGTAATATCAAGTTTCTCAATTTCACCATCTACCATTCCTTTTCGGCGATCATAAATTACTTGGTTAACTCTTTTGGTGTAAGCTGAATTGTCGATAAATAATCTCTTAACAGAAAGCTCTGTTTCATCTTCTCTTGTAAAAATTGTTTCCCAAACAAAATTAAAAGCATCTTCCCAAACTTGGTCCCGTTCAATTTCGCCATAAAAAACTTCCCGAGCAATTACCCACCATTCTTCTTTAACTCCAAACCCGGAAACCAAACATTCAAGTCTATCACCTTGAACATCAATAAATGAAGTAAGCACCAAAACACCATTTGGTATAAAAGGATTGTCGGCAGTCATATAATTTTCTACTCGTTTTAATAAAGTTTTGTCTTCAATACTTTCCGAGTCTAATTCTTCCCAAGTTCGAGCTAAGGAAGTATTGTAAAAAGTTTTTAATGTTTGAGGATCATCTTTAGATTGAAGAAATTTTGTAACAATATTTTCCCAAGCCGAAAAAGGTGAATAAAGTCTGTTAATCCAATACCCCCGATGTTTTTTTATTTCCGGCTTTTCTGCAATCCATTTTCCATTGTTCAACATCCACGATTTGTGATTTTCCGGAATTAATTTCTTACAATTTTTACATTCATATTTTGCTGTATGCGGTAAATGGATTGTTTCAATTACATCAAATAAATTTCGCTCTTCTTTCTTTTCCCACCTTAAATTCTCCCAAATTAAAGTTTGTTCGCTTCCGCAAAAAGGACAAGGAACATAAAATTGTCGCCTATCTGATTGTAAATAAAGCCGTTCAATTCGGCTGAAATCTTTAATTGTTGGTGTTGAAAATCTTGCGTGTTTATATCCAAAAAGCGTATAACTTTCTGTCCTTTCCTCTGCAAGCACTACCGGATCTCCTTCATCTCCGGCACTTTGCGGTATGCGATCCACATCATCAGAAATTACAATCTTAACCGATCTTTGTGCAAGCGAAGTTGGTGAATTACTACCAACCATACTAAGGGAACCACCAATAAATTTTTTATATAAAGTCCGGTTCGATGAATCTCGTGATTTTGGAGCAGAAATTTTTCCCGCAAGTTTAGGATTTTGATTTAGCATTGGTTCTAATTTTTCTTTTGAAAAACTTCGTGCTGCATCTTCGGTGGGATATAGCAATAAAATTTTCTGAGGATCGTTCGCAATCGAATAAAAAATAATATTTTTAATGATTTCCGTCTTAACAACTTGGGCTGAACCCATCATTGAAATTTGATTAACTTCATGTTCTGTAAAACTATCCATAATTTCCACCGCAAAAGGTGCAAGATTGTTATCCCACAATCCCGGACGAACAGATTCATCCCGAGTAACATGTCGGTATTTTCCTACACACTCTGCAACAGTAAGATTTTCTTTAGGCACAAATATTTGTCGCACCTTTTTTAGAATCTCTTTTAAATTTTCTATTCCGTGATAGTTTTTATTCATGTTGAGCAAATATTTTAAATTGGTCTTGGTGTCTTTTCAATCTTTTTACTGCAGCATTAAAATAATCTTGGTCTATTTCGCAAGCTGTTAAACTAAACCCCATATCATCGCAAGCAATTGCAATACTCCCACTTCCTAAATGTGTATCTAAAATCTTATCGCCTTGTTTGGCGTAATTTTTTAAAAGCCATTTGTATAATTTTACTGGTTTTTGAGTTGGATGGATTCTTGGATTATTTGGTTTCCCTTGCGGTTTTGCCTCGTAAATTTTCGCATTCCCAATTATTGAAGTCCAAGCATATTCAACCATCGCCATACTGAACTTTTCACTTATTCCCGTTTTTCTCCAAATGATAAAATTTCTACTAATCGGTAAATTGAAATAATTTCCTCCAAAAATAATTTGATATTTTGAAACTCTGAAAAGCTCATCAAAATATTTCTTATCTGGGACGCTGTCCCACAACTTTATTTTTTTTCCATACTTTTTGCTCCAAGTTCCACCAGTCCTTTCAATCTTGCTATATTGGTCAAACATGCCATAAGGTGGATCAACAATAGCCAAATCAAAATAATTATCTTTATATTTTGCCATTAATTCCATGTTATCTACGTGATAAAGTGCAATATTATCAGCTATGAATTTATTCATCTTTATATTTTTTCAAATCAATTTCTGAATTAGCAAGTTTGGTTTTTATTGTATCAATAATTTCTTTTAATTTTTGGTTTAGTTCTTGGTAAATATCTTCTTCAACTAAGCCTTTTATTCCTATTTTGAAATCTGCAATTATGGAATCTAAACTAATATTGTAAAGTTCAGCTTCATCACTCATAACATTTTCAACTAATTCTGTACTAATTAACTTCCCTTCTTTTTGTTCAATTTCAATTTGTTTAAGTAATACATTTTTTAACGCAAGTTCATCTTGGGGTTTTTTATTTTTAATTTTTGCAATCGCTCTTTTACACTGTTCTTCCTTGTAGTTAAGAAACCATTGTAGCGATTTCTGTAAATCGTAAGAATTCCAACCTTCTTTTTGCAAGCCAAAATCTCGTTCAAGCTCATTTATGTACTTATCATTTTTGAAACCAAACAATGCAGCCAGTTCTTGGCGTGTGTAGTGTTTATTTTTGGATTCTAAGATTTCTTTCTGTTGTTTCTCGTACATCCATTTACAAGATTCAATGAAGTTGAATTTCCCATCATAAATTTTTAAAGGATTCTTAAAATATTTTTCATCAGTAAATTCCATAATGGTTTTTTCAGATAAATTCCAAAATTTGGCTAAATCTTTTGGTTCTATTAAATTATTCATTGATAATTCTCATCTTGAATTTTAGTTAAATCAAGTTTTATGTTTAATTTTTCGTTGTTGGGGTAATTTTCTGTTTTATCATCTATTTCTTTCTGTTTTTTCTCCAAAATCACATTAATTTCTTTTTGAATTTGAAAGCAAGTCTTGTAGTCTTGTATTTTATAACAATTCATATAGAGATTATTTAATCGTTCAATCGCTAATCCAGCTTGGTATTTTTTGTCTATTTCTGATTTTTGATAGAAATATTTGTAAGCCTCAATTAAATATTCTCCCAATTCGGGCTCTGAAATCTCTGGTATTTTCTTTTTCTTAATTTCCCCGGATAAATATTTTAGTAATTGGCTATAGTTAAGCCCCGCAGATAAACCTTGTACTATAATTTCTAAAATTTCTTTGTTTAATTCGTTATTTATAATAAGATTATTCATCTAAAATTTTATCCATCCAATTTTTGTGAAAATCATACAATCCTTTGTCATTATTAATTACATATTGTTCGATTCTCGGATTTGCAGTGTAATTTGCAGATCCTTCAATCGTTATGTAATCATCCGTTTCTTTATTTGCTAAAAGTGAAATTTTAGAGTGGTTTTTTAAAGATTTATATTTTTGTTTACGTTCAATTAACCCATTTAGCAGTAAACTATATACAGCACTTTCACGGCGTTTAAAATAAAGCCCAGTAAGAATGTTAATTTTCTTTACAATTTTTTGATCGAATAGATCTAATATCGTAACCACATTTGAACGGTTCATTGTCCATGTGCTACCATAATATTCATCAACATTGTTATTTAACATCTCGGTAATAGCAGGAATAAACGAAAAGAAATCGAATTTGCCATTGCTTATTATGTGATATGAAATTCCTTTCTCAGGTAATTTCGGTAATATTTGTTTTAAATTCTCTTGTTTCATTTTATCTAGCAATTTTAATTTTTTATTCATTTGCTTATAAACTTGTGCAGGAATAATTACAGAGCTTTCTAGCTCGGTTTGTTCATTAAAAAAAAGAAAATTTCCAGATATTTCATTATAATTTTCGTTCATAATTTTTGCTCCTATATTATTTTTAATTACTTAAGATATTCTTCAAAAACTCCAAAAAACCTCCATTTTACCAACAATTATAACTACAGGAACAGGTAAACCTATTTACGCCACTAACTGAACAAATCTCGCCATCCTTCGGAATCCGCAGTTTCAAAATTCTTTAAAGTACCTATCGGTTATAAAAGGCAATCCTTTCATCTAAGATTACAGGAAAGCGATTAATTACATGTCTTTTCAAATCTTTTATTACTTTGCTTGCTCTAAACATCTGAGCAACACAAAGTGTATAACGTTCAACAATTGGTTGCCGTTTAATCTTTGTTTTCGCATACTTTCCTTTTGTTGGAATTCTCTTTTCTCCGAATCTTACAAATACACCTTTGTGCCCACTTTGCATTGTAGCAATGAAATAATGTTTAAGTAATTTCTTGTGTCCACGTCTAACATGAATTGTTGTGCCTCTTTTGTTTTGGGATACAGAAAATTGAGATAATGGCAATCGCTTCCCTTTTGCTGTTATTGTTGCTGAATATTTTATTTTTGTCGCTTTATAAACACTTATTCCCCGTTTAATATATTTGCTTTTAACCGTGTATTCTTTTCTAACTTCTTTGCTCGCAAATACTCTCCCTTGAGTAGCAGTCTTATTTAATGCACTTACAACAGCTTTATCAACATTCTTTCCGTATTTATTAAATTTTACAGCAACTTCATCAAAATTTGAATTTACTTTAATCATCTTCTTACTCTCCAAATACTTATTATTTCTTTTATATTCCTTCATATTTGTGGTCAGAGTGTAGACACTCTTTTATTTTCTTACTACAAATAAAACTTCATTTTTTAGCTGTAATTGAAATATTTGTAGTATGTAGTCATTGTAGACACTACTTTAAAAAATTATATTGTTTATATATATAGTTGTTAGCCGTTTTTACTGTCCACATGTCTACATTTCACCCTAACTTATTGTTTTGCAAAATCTTAAAGAACGTAGACGGAAGTGTAGACAGAATATTCTGTCTACATTATTTAGGTAAATGGATCATTTATCTTTTCAGTCATAATACTTCCATCGGCGTTAGTCATTTCTGTATTGGTTACAATTTTAACCGCATAAACTTTTACACTTTTATTATTTATTCGTTTTGAAATCCTTTGAAATCCGTTAGCTTGTAAAGCTTGACCAATATTTCTTCGGACAGTGTTGTTCTTATTAAAATTCTTATATCTATCAAAAAGCCAATCCATAATATCAGTAGTAGTTTTATACTCTATCCAAGCTTCTTTCCGATCTATTTGTTCTTGAGTTACCGGCACGAAATGATTTATTAACAATTCTTCCTCAAATTGTTTGTCCTTAAAATAATCGTTATGTTCTTCAAGCCGTTCAATATCTTCCCTATCGAAATAAAATTTAAAACCACTCCTAAACAATTCTAATGCTTGGGCATAAACCAAACCTATGTCAAAGGCTTTATTAATCTGTATGTCATCTATTTTGAATGGCAAAAACCTTCTCGAACCGGTTGCATCATTCAAAAATTTATCTCTATTAACCGAACCACAAAAAGAAGCCTTACGCCAAGCTTTTGTATCAGCTTTTGCATAAGGCAACCGAATCGCAACTCGGTCTTGCGAAATCTTACTTTTTATACTCTCAATATCAGATCTATTAAAAGCTTGCATCTCATCAAGGTTAATAAGCCATTTCGTAAATAAATATTTTTCATGATCTTTATTATGTGCAATGAAAGTTGAGCTATATAAATAATCTAATCTAAATTGTGGAGGCACTAAACCATTTAGAAAAGTAGTTTTATATCTTCCTTGAGCAGAAACTAAAACGAAACAAGTATGATTTACAACACCTTCCGAAATTAAAGAAGCGACCATTGCAACAAACCATTTTTTAAAAGCCCAAACAAAATTTTCCCTATCCGATTCATGACATAGTTTTATACTTGAAAGCAAAGTTTCAAAATGATCCGTTTTTCCATCCCACTTTGGTAGCGAAAACAAATATTGTTTAATGGGATCATAATCTTTTGAAAGTTTGCTTCCGAAAATCCAATTCTTTAAATACCGTTCATCTATTTTAGCAACCTTTAACCTTATTTCTTGGTCTAAATCTCGATAAGCTCTATCATCAAAAAATTTATACTCAGATTCCCTTTTCTTTTTATATTCAACTTCCATTGCAATAGTATTATTTCTAAAATCATAATTTTCTTGAAGATACCTTCCTACCAAAATTATTGGGTAAGCATCTTTACTATGGTTGGCAAATTCATCTTTTATTAAATCAATTTGCTCCGATGTTTCCGGTAGTTCTAAAAATTCTTTCGATTTATTTTCCCCCATCTATTTTCCCGTTAGAAAATCATTTACATCCTTTGTAGGAATTGTTTTAATCAAAATATTTTTATGCAACTTCCCAAAAATTTCAAAAAGCCTAACCTTCAAGCCATTACCGGCTTCATCGCTATCTATGCAAATAATTATTTCAAATTTTATTAATTTCTTAAAGTCTTCTTCCTTTGGCATATTACCAACACCGGGTATTGCAATTGCGTTGTGCCCCAATTGAGTAACGGCAATCGCATCAAATTCACCTTCGGTAATAAAAAGTTTTTCACCTTCAAACATTGTTCTGGTTACATCCAAATTGAAAAATCTCTTGGTACAATTTAAATTCAATTTATCATCACCAAGCCCAAGATATTTTGAAACATTTTCTGCATCATTATCAAAAAGCCTACCCCTCAAGTAAATAGGTTCGTTCTTCCATAGGTAAGGAATTATTATTTTATGACTTGCAAATCTTAAATTCCCTTTCGCATTAAAAAGTCCGGACTTTTGAAGCAATTCCATATCAAATTTTTTCCTCATATGGTTATTTACTTCAAAATAATTGTCAATTGCAGTTATCTTGAATCGTCTAATTAATTCAAGCTCCAAGCCCCTTTCCTTAGTTAAATATTTTAAAGCTTCTTTATTTCCCCTTTCTTGCACATAACACAAAAATTCTTTAAAAATTTCCGTGTTATTTACCAACCTTGAAAGTTTTACAGCCCTTAGAGCGGCTCTTTTCGCTTCATTTTTCGAATTATAATCTCTTTTATAAAAAGTTTCTTCATAAAGTGATTTTTCATAGTCAGTTAAAGTTTCAGAAAGGTCTGTTTTTTCTTTTTTCTGTGAAAGTGGTGGCATTGGTTCACGCTGTGGAGCATTGTTTGCTTCAGAAATTCCCGCAAGTTGGGCAAGTTCTTTTACCGCAGTTGGTCTATCGGTACGATAGTAATCTTCATATAAATTTATTACATCTCCACCTTTCGAAGTTGCAAAGCAGTAATAAGAATTATTATCAAAATAAATTTTCATAGAAGGAGTTTTCTCTTCTCTATAAATTGAAGAAACAAACCCCGAATTATTTGCTTTTAGATTCATTCTGCTAAGCAAATATTCTATTGAAATTCTATTTTTAATTTCATCAATTACCGGCATTGTTTTTTACGCCTTTTTCTCTTAATTTTTCCAGCCCCCCAACCGGCAAATAAATTTTTAGGAATAAGCTCTTTTCTCGGGTCCCAATCATCTGGACCGTACACAACTTTTTTCTTTTTCACTTTTACCATATTAATTCCTCTACCACCGGAAGCATACTATTTAGTTCTATAATTTTTCCTTCTTCCATTAGTTAGCCCTATGTTTGTATAAGTCTAACAATTCTTTACTTTTTCTTATTTTATCTTCAATAATTCTTTCGTTTACCGAAGATATTGAATAAGCTTTTGACCGCTTTACCCTTTTGTAAAAATCATAATAAAAAGATAAGCTTACCTTTAGCTTGCAATCCTTATAAATTTTATGCGATTCAAGTAGCACACTTTTATAAGTTACTCCCGAACTTCTATACTTTGCCCGCATTAACATCGGTTTTCTCCTTTCCTATTTTACATTTATGAGATTTATGAATATTTGGACGAAAAATAATTTTATATCCGGCACTAATTGTGTCCTTATCATTAAAGGACAACGATCTAAAATTAACCGGCACTTCCCAACTCTTGTACGGAAGCATAATAATTTTATGACCACATTTATTACATTTAAAAGCAATAAATCTTTTCCTCTTACCTTTACTCACCGTAATCTCCCATACTGCAGCCGGCTTCGCCAAATGGTGGAATGTCATCATCTTCCGGAAATTGTGATTGGTTTGGTTCTACTTTCTTTTTTATCGGAGCATTGTAAGTATTTTTCGATTTCATCTTGAATTCAAAAATCTTTGCAGCACTCCACAAACTCCATATCAATACAAAAGTTGCAAACAAAATTGAACATTCACTCATTTTTTTTAACCTCCACACTCTTTGAGTGTATCACTTATCATTTTATCAATTTCGGCACTGGCGGCACTTGTAACCCTTAAACCTATTCTATTTCTACGTTTGGCTTGGTATGTTTTAATATCTTCCGCCGTAAACTCGTAAGTAACACCACCTTTAGCGTTACTTCTGTTTTGCACCATGCAACCAATTTCCCCTTCCTCAACCAATCCCCGTATTGTACCCGGAGATTTCCCTAAAATTTTTGCAGTTTCATTTAGGCTAAATGTTTGAAGTTTTTCTATAAGCTCCTTTTTACGGCTATCCATAACCGCACTAAGCAACTTCTGAATTTCTTCAAAAATCATTTGGTTGGTTACAAAGTGATTCATAGCAACTACCCTTGAGGTTGTTGGTTAAAATCACAAGGTTCGCTGAATGTATTTAGTAACTTTGCATCGTTAGTTTTTTCAATTTCAGTAAAACCTTTTTTTAAACAAGCAACATCTAATTCTTCTAAAGGAATTTGGTTTTTTATTGAAAAGATTTTCATTCGAGCTCTAAACTCTTGAGGCAATGTCGTTAGAATACGGATTTGTTTGTTATTTGTTTTTTTCATAATTTAAGTAAGTTTTGTTTGATTAAATCATTTTATAAAATAATTTTAATTACTTGATTATAAAGTTCGTAAAATTTTACGAAAATGGCAAGTAATATTTTGCGTATATAGTATATTTTTACGATATGAGTGATAAAATTAAAGTAGTTGGTCAAAAAATTAAATTCTTTCGTGAACAGCAAGGACTTTCACAAAAGAAATTTGCAGAAATAATTGGTATAGGAAGTAAAACGCTTTTTAATTATGAACAAAGTGGCAATATTACAATTGAAGTTTTGTTCAAAATAGCAGAATACTTCAATAAAAATCCAATAGTTTTTCTAAGCGAAGATTCTGCTAAATATGTAGGAGAAAGCGATGTTTCTTACAAATCCCAAAAAGATAGTGAAATGGAATTGATAAAAGCAGAACTAAAATTTTTACGGTTAAAAGTTGAGACTCTTGAAGAAAAAAATAGAGAGTATGAAAAAGAAAGAGAAATTAAAGAAAAAGAATTAAAGGAACTAAAAGAAAAACTAAACGGAATGGAAGTTCATCTCGTCCGTTTAGGTGTGGAAGATTCTATTATTGTACAAATTATGGACTATGTTCGTAAAATAAAACATTAACCCAATTAGGGAAAAAAACTGTTTTTTTATAAATGTAAAATGTTTTAGATCACAAAACCGGATTAACTAAATGGATATAAAAGAATACCTTTTAGAAAAAATTGATACTGGAGAAGTAATAGAAATAATATATAACGGTGGTTCAAAGCCCGGAACACTCCGGGAAATTTGTCCCGTAAATTTTGTAGAAGATAAACTTTCAGCAATTGATATTGAAACAGAAGTAAGAAAAACCTATATACTTTCGAAAATTAGAATCCCAAACCAAAATTTAACATATTCCACAGAAAGTCCCGCAAGAAAAGAAAAATCTAAAAAAAGACCACTCAGAAAAGAATCCAAAAGTGAAAAACAAGTAGAACAACTTAAATTCTTCAAAGTAAAGAATATTAAGGAACTCGATTATTACCAAGCTAACGATTTACTAAAAGAATTACTCAGAGGTAAAAAGAATAAAGAAAAATGGAATAACCGTCCCCCGGAGGCAGAACAAAAACAAATCTTGGATTTTTTTGAAATAGAACATAAAGAACTAACATTCCCGGAAGTTAAAAAAATAATCAATGATCTTTTTGAAGATGAAGAAAAATATGATAAATGGTATGATTATATCACCGCAATTGAAGATGCAAAAGATGAAAGAGAAAGCTGGTTTGAAGATTACAGAGAATTCTACAATGAAGAAAATCGTTATTTTAATTGTAAAAAACTAAACAAGAAAATATTTAAAGAAATAATTGAAGAATTAGAAGCTGAAGGAAATACCCTTGAGCAGTTAGAAGATTGCAACTTTTATCAAATAGTTTTTGAACGTGCATTAAATAAATATCCTAATCTTACACTTAAACCAAAACAAATATCAGCGAAAAATTACAGTAAGCCGAATACCCCGGATAAAAATAATAAAACCTTAAAAATATTTTTAGTAGTAGCAGTAATTTCTATAATATTTTACAGTATAAACCACAAAGAAAAAAAGAAAGCACCACCAATAGAAAAGAAAAGTTGGCACGAAATAGTAGATAAAAAAGCAGCATTTTATGCAGCACAACAATTCATAGAAAAATACTTAAAAGTACCAAAAACAGCAGAACATCCATCATATTACGACATTGGTGAAAACAACATTAAACATCTTGGATCTCAAACCTACGAAATAAACTCTTATGTCGATTCTCAAAATAGTTTTGGTGCATTATTAAGAACAGATTACTATCTAAAAATTATGCAGCATAAAAAAGATAAGTGGAAGCTCTTGGATATAAAAACATTGGAAGGTAAATAATTTGAGTTCCGTAAGCTACTATAAACGAAAAGATAGTCCATATTTTTATCTGAGGATCTACAAAAGTGAATCCGTTGAAGCAGATCCACGCAAACGGAGAGTAAGCAAATCAACAAAATTCCCAACTACAAGAGCGGGCGAAAAATTAGTAAAAGATTATGTAAAAAAAATAAATGCAAAATTAGTAGAAAAGGAACATCAAACGATTTTCGGAATTTCTCCAACCAAAAAACTTTTGCTTTCTGAAGGATTGACAGATTTTATTGAAAATAAACCAAACTTAGCAAAACAAACAATTCGAGCATACAACCTTGCAACCAAACATTTTATAGAAGCATTAGGCAATAAAAACATTGCAGCTTATACAAATAGAGAGTGTACAAAATTTATTAGGTACATGATAGAGAAGGACCATTCTAAGTCTACTCAAGCAATTTTTACCCGGCACTTATCGGCAATGTGGAATTATTTTGTATCAGAAAATTTTGCAGAAAAAAATATTATTTCGGTACAAACCTCAAATAAAACCAATGCGGAATTTATTCCTAAAAAAGATATAGATGTAATAATGAACTATTTCAAAAATAGAAATTTAGCTCATTACAATTTTGCAATGTTTCTATTACTCACCGGGATGCGTCCAAGTAGCGCAATAGTTGCGTTGTGGGAAAATATCTATTGGGAAGAAGGTTACATTCAAGTCTGTAATGTAAAAGCAAAAAGAGACTTCCTATTCCCGTTGTATGGTGAATTAGAAAAGTTATTAAAAGAAATTGGGCTAAAGAAAAAAGGGAAAATATTTAACTACTCGCATGCACCAAGCTTTTTTAAAAAAGCAACAAACATTTTAATCAAAGAAGATAAAATTTCCAAAAGATACACCTTGTACCAATTGCGAAATTCCTTCGCAAGCTACCTAGCGAATAAAGGAGTAAGTAGAGACATCATTCAACATTTATTAGATCATTCAGATAGCAAAATTACAGATAAACATTACATCACATACAAAATAAACACCTACAGGAAAGAAATAGAACGAGCCAATAAAAAGAGTTGATTACTGTAACACTTTTGTAACACCTTTAACAATAACTATACTATTTATGATGTTTTTTCATCATAAAAACCTAATTCCCTATAACAAAATCCTAATTTTTGTGATTTGTAATCAGCCGGTCGGCGGTTCGAGTCCGTTCACCAGCTCACTAAAAGCCTTAAAACAGATTGTTTTGAGGCTTTTTTATTTTCCTCAAAAATGTGCCGAATCAAAATCAGCTATGGACTTTCCTACGGAGTAAATTAGAATTGACCAATCAATTTATAAATAAACATTTAAGAACGGAAAAACCAACTCAATAAATGCTAAGGTAGTCGTTACTGAAAAATTAAATTAGGTAAAAAAATTTCTGTAAAAAAAAGAAGGTTACGAGTATAGAAAGCTGTAATAAGAAAACATTGTAAAGTTTTCTTAAATTATGTTTGTTCTTACTTGTTGGTGTTTGTTATCCTCTCAGCCTGGAAAGGCTGAGTTACTTTTTTTTATATCAACCATCTATAATTTAATTACTTCACCTCTGCATATAATTGACTAACTTTTTTTATTTTTTTTGTAGCACAGACTTTCTAGTCTGTGTTTATTTTTTTACTAAAAATATGAATTACAATCATATTCGTGTGATATTATATTTAATGTACGAATATATAAAGATATAGATATTAAAAAATATAGCAACTTTATTCTTTGATTTCATATTCCATTAACTCAAATTGCCCTTTAGTCTTTGTTAATTTTATAAAGTAAATTCTTTTATCATTTGTACTCCCTAAAAAATTCAATTCCTTTGGAATCAAAATTTCTTTATTTTTATCATTAGTATGAATTACTAACCACCTTTTGCTTCCATCTACTTGTTTATAATATAAGATTATACTTTTATCAAATAATATATTAGCATATAGAAGTTCAGTGGTCTTGTACCATTCTTTCCTATAAGCCGGAGTTAAACCTTTAAACTCCTTTAGCTTATAATAGAACGAAGGTTGACTTATGTTTAATTTAATAGGACTATTATTATTTCTTATATTATAAATATTGCAGAAAAAATCTGAACCATGTGCTGTTATTAATAAAGAGTCTTTAAGATTTATACTACCAGAAGAAAATGGTAAATTATCAACACAAGGTTCGGTAGGAAATATACCATACGAATCTAAAAAATCTCCTTCTAAAGAATATTCAAAAATTGTATTTCTTGTATTGCTTTCATTAGGGGAATAGAATCTTTTATATAAATATATTTTAGAATTCGATATGTGTAAACTTATCACTATCAAGGTTGGGATGTTTGATAAAATATATAACATTTTTTTTTAGTTTATCGATATAACCTACTTCTAAATATTTGTCAACTTTCAAACCATTAAAAATAGATTTACCATTTTTACTATTATAACAATCAAGCCATTTTGACTTTGTCTGTGATTGAGTTAATTCTACAATGGTATAATTTGTATTTGCTACAATGGCTCTTAAAGCAGTTGAATTACTTAATTCATTTAAACTTGGCAAACTATTTTCTTTAATTTTAGCAAATGCGTAAGAACGTAAACGATTTCCATAAGCAACATACTTATTCTCTTTAGTTGAAAATTTTACAATTTTATAAACTGATGGACTAACCATGTAAAGATTTCCTAACTGGTCTTTATCAAAACTATTTCCACTAAATGCTCCCATTAAAAAGAAAGGAGGGCAATAAGAATCAACATAATTGCCATTAACATCATAGTATTCTATTACTTTTTTTTTGAGGTGCCATGCCATTAAACAAATAAAAACCATTCTTATTTATAGAACTACATATTTGAGAACTTGGTCTAACATTAAACTCTTTTAAGTACTTACCTGAATTTAAATCATATAGTGTTATTCTACCATTACCAATATCTAAAAGGCATAATTGCCCCGAGGAATTTATATCAAAATCAGTTAATCGTAAAAATTCACCGGGTCCGGAACCAGTTCTTTTAATTGAATATAATATATTCCCTTTAGCATCAAAACAGAAAATTTGTTTACCTATAGGATCAGTCGCAAAAATCTTATTTTTATAAACTTTGATTTCTTTTATTGCACCTATTAAATCATCATCTTTATTTATTTTAAGTTTTATTTTCTTGATAGGTTTAAAAATATCATCAAAATTCAATTTGGTTTGTTTAACTATTGGTGCATCATAATAAATAAAGTCTTTATTTATTAAGTCTTCATCTTTTGATACACATGAAGAAAGAAATAGTAAAGCCAATAAATATGGCATTTTTTTTAATAGTAACCTATTTAGCATAATAAAATATAGATAATTATTACCTGCAAAAACAGATGTGTAAAAAACAAATTTTTGTATAATAAATTCATCCGGAAAAGGAAATATCTTTAATTTATTAATTAACGGTATAGGATTTAGTACTTTAGAAACCCGGTAAAGAAAAGAATAACAATATTAGAGTAATAAAATAAAAAAGAAAGATGTTTTAACTTTACCAAAACAAAATTTTATTTTAGGAGTAATAGGAAACATAAATTTTATTCCCATACTTTATAAAAACATATTACAAATAAATAACAAAGAATGTCAAGAAATATTATTATGATTTGAAGTTCGAGATATTAAATTTAAGAAATGAGATGTAAAACATTTTTTTCTCAGCCTGGAAAGGCTGAGTTACTTTTTTTATATCAACCATCTATAATTTAATTACTTCACTTCTGCACGTAATTGACTAATTTTTTTATTTTTTATTTTTGTAACTAGGAAGTAAATATTTATTAAAATGAATATTGCATAAATAACTATATGTTTATTTCTAAGTAACATAATTCAGAACCTATGAATTTTTATTTCTTAACAGAATTC
>PDWI01002279.1_pt1 | contig 29153 bp, 28 predicted proteins | sample 1430891 | NCBI WGS metagenome assembly PDWI01 (sample SAMN01162508, study PRJNA174530) | Oral metagenome, whole genome shotgun sequencing project. | biome: Marine environment; feature: Marine mammal; material: Swab sample of the gingival sulcus; isolation source: swab sample of gingival sulcus... | reverse complement strand
ACCTTGAACCCTCGCGGAAGCTCTGACCAAAATCCCATAACGATACCATCGTGTACGTTTTTATTCTTTTTCTTTGGCTGAAACTTATTCAGTATTTTTTGTAGTAGTGTCATCATTGTTTAATTCTTTTTGTGGTGTAAGGGTATATCTAATTTGGTTAGGAATACGAAAGTCCAAAATTTCTAAATCTTGTGGTCTCTTTTTAAATACTTCTTGAAAAGATTTTGCCTCACGCAAGAGGGCAACTTCTTTTTTCAAGACGTCATAGGAAGCCGATTGATAGTAAATCAAGAAGGGTTTCTGTTCAACGAGAACACCTTCAAATAAACTAAAATAGAGTCTCGTTGTTCCCTCTTCTGTCATAACGAACTGAGTGAAGAACATCTTGTGTTCTTCCTCGAGGTCTCGGATAAAACGAAAGAAATCAGAGAAGCGTTTTTTATCAAGAACCTCTTTTCCAATCTCAAGAGAACTCGGTTCCATGTATATCTTCTCAAAAACACCCTCAGAAAAATACGGAGCTCGAGAATAAATATACCCACGCTGGTCAGCAAAGAAACACTCTTCATCAAATACCCTCTCATAAACCTGATTACGGCACCACAAGGAGTGAGGTTCACGCTCCTCGACCTCTAGGTGAAAAATATTTCCATCAACGATGTGTGCCTCTGCTTCATAGATTCGTGGAAAATGATTTTCTACCCTACGAGCAACGCCTCTCGGACTCACAAAGAGAACAATGTCTCGAGGCAAGAGAAAGAGAATTTTTTCGTTGAAGTACGCCTCCAAGAAGCCTTCGATATCTTGACGGAGAACAGTTTCATTCCCCTCAATCTCAATACGCTTGAGACGGAAAAATGGTTGATTGAGCCCCCAAATGAGAAGTACCACAAGCACAAACGCAAAAAAAACAATAAAGAAGATTTTCTTTTTCCTCCTATTCTTCTCTTTACGAGAGTATTGACTTGGTCGACGATACCTCATCATAGATACCCCATGATAACTTTTTTAAGAGAAAATAAAAGCATACTCCTTGTTGTTTTGAGGTGCTTCTAGTATAGTTTTACTATGAATTCTATTGATAGACTTGCGGAAATATTTCAATCTTTTCCCGGGATAGGAAAACGTCAAGCACGCCGTTTTGTATACTTCCTCCTTCATAAAAACAGAAACTTCATTGATGAACTCATTCGTGAAATTAATCAGGTGAAAAATGAGATTAACCAGTGCACTGAATGCTATCGATTCTACCCAAAAGACAGTTTTCAAATCTGCCCAATCTGTAGAAACAACTCACGAGCATCACAACTCATGGTTGTAGAAAAAGATGCTGATCTTGAAAATATACACGCAACAAATATCTACTCGGGAAAATACTTTGTGCTCGGCGGACACATTGCTAACCACGAGCGCAAACGATCGTACGCACGTGTCGAAGAACTCATCGCCTACATCGGCCGCCACGAAAATGAACTCGATGAAATTATCTTTGGACTCTCGATGAGTCCCGAAGCAGAACACACACGACTCCGACTACTCTCGATGCTCACCGAACGCTACCCCGACCTCACCTTCTCTACCCTTGGTCGTGGACTCTCGAGCGGAACTGAACTCGAATACTCTGACAGCGAAACACTCAAGTACGCAATTCAATCACGCATTTCCTAGCCTCCCCGCCTCTCATTTTTATGCTATACTCTTGCTATGAATGTATATCTCTTTGAACGTATTTTAGGTATCAGTATGCTCTTTTTCCAAGGACTCATTCTTCTTGCCCTTGGGTACCTCATCTACACCAAAATAAGCAAAAAGAAGAATTCCCTGCTCGAAACAATTTTTGTGCAGCATGGATTATGGTGGGTTTTTATCCTCTCGCTCATTTCACTCATTACGAGTCTAATTTTTTCAGAGTTCTATGGCGTAGAGCCCTGTGCTCTGTGTTGGCTACAGCGGTTGTGCATCTATCCCCAGGTACTCATTTCTGCCATCGTACTCTTCTTTAATGGAGCTAAAAAAGAGCGAGCCTGGTCCTTTATATTCTCACTCTCTGTTGCTGGATTTCTCCTTGCAAGCTACCAAACGCTGGAGCAATTTAGGGTGAATTTTCTCCCCAAAGCAGAGTGTGTTACCGGGCCTGATGCTGCCTGCTCGCAGATTAACATGATGGAGTTTGGCTACATTACCTTCCCACTATGCTCAGCCTTCTTGCTCTTCTTTATTATTCTCCTTTTTACCTTTCAAAAAACCAAGTAGGTCCTACTTGGTTTTTTCTTGCATAAAAAGCTAAATTAGCTTAGAATGATTTTGTTGCCGGAGTGGCGGAATTGGTAGACGCGTGCGACTCAAAATCGCATTTCTTCGGGAGTGTGGGTTCAAGTCCCACCTCCGGCACAGATAAAAAAACTGACTTTCGTTAGTTTTTTTCTATTGCAATAGTTCAGTAAAGAGTTCTGTGAGGATTTTTGGGTTTCCGGACCCCTTGGTCTCCTTCATTCCCATTCCTACAAAGAACTTCATTAGAGTCTCCTTCCCTGCTTTGAATTCGGCGACTTGGTTTGGATTCTCTTCGATAATTTTTTGAACCACAGCCTTGAGCGATTCAATATCATTTTCTTGAATGAGTCCACGCTCTTCCGCGATCGCCTTTGGGTCGCCACCATTGGTAAGGAGCTCAAGGAGAATATCTTTTCCTCCACGAGAGTTCAAGTCTCCAGCTTCGATCATCGTGATGAGTTTGGCAAATGATTGTGGATCAATATGTTCAAGAATATCTTTCCCTTTGAAATCATCAGTTTTTGCAATTCCAGCAATATCAGTCGTGATATAGTTAGATGCAATTGTAATTGCTTTTTGATTATCTCCCAAGAGTACAACACTCGCCTCAAAGAAATCTGCCATGACCCGATTATTAATATAAAATTCAATATCTTCATCTTTGATACCAAAGACTTCACGATAGCGAATACGTTTTTCTGGAGCGAGTTCAGGAAGCTCGGCACGCATCTTTTCAATATCAAAAATCTCATGCAGGTAGAGTTTTGGCAAATCAGGTTCTGGGAAGTAGCGATAATCTTTCGCATTTTCTTTTGAGCGCTGAGAAAAAGTCACCTGTTTCGCATCATCCCATCCACGTGTTTCTTGCACGAGAGTCTCACCATTTTCAAGGGCTTCTATTTGACGCTTGATTTCATATTCAGCAGCTTTTCCTGCAGCTGCAATAGAACCGATATTTTTTACTTCAACTTTCGTTCCAAGCTCATCAGTCTTTGATACCGAGAGATTTACCTCAACACGCATTTGCCCTTTTTCAATATTGGCGTCCCCTGCTCCCAAGTAGCGCAAGAGGAGCTGCAGCTCACGCGCAAAGAGGACAACATCCTCAGGAGTGTGAAGTACGGGTTTGGTCACGAGCTCCATGAGCGGACATCCCGCACGATTGAAATCAACAAGGGTTTTATCATCAAAGTGTTTTGAGGTCGCAGTGTCTTCTTCGAGGTGAATGCGCTCGAGTTCAAATCCCGCAATAGAACCCCCTGATACAATTGGATACTTGTACTGTGAAATTTGGTACCCCTTTGGAATATCTGGATAAAAGTAGTTCTTGCGATCAAACTCGGTAAAGTTTGCAATGTTTCCACCTGCGGCAAGCCCGATGCGAATCATGTGCTCAACCGCCTTTTTGTTAATGGTTGGCAAGGTTCCTGGGTGTGCCATATCAACTGGCGAGATGTTTTGATTTGCTCGCTCTTCATCTGGATTATTGAGCGCGCAAGAGAACATTTTTGTTCGTGTTTTGAGGTGTGCGTGGATTTCCAAACCAATCGTCGCACGGTAGCCTTTCATATCAATAGTCATGGACCTATTGTAATAGAAAGCACTAAAAAAATAAAGTTTTTATATAAAAAGTCTATTCCGGAGAATAGACTTTTTTAAATTTTGATATTTTACGAAGCTTCATGTGGTATTTGGCCTTTTGCCACCATATTTATTGAAGTAACATGTGCAGCAGGAGCAATGAGTGCCATAGCAACAGCCTGACCAACCGCAAGAGGTTGAGCGAGAGTTATTCCATGGTTAAACCATACCCCTCCATATGAGTAATCTATTTGCATAACTGAATTCTGAACAACTTGATTATCGTAGGCACCAGTATCAATTGCTCCGGGACGAACGTCAGTTACATAAATATTCTTTCTGTAAAGCTCCAACATAGCAGCGTTAGTGTACCCACCGAGAGCTCTTTTTGCGGCACAATGTGTACCACCTAAAAAGTAACCTCTTACGGCAGACATAGAACTAATAATAACAATTCGTGATTCTTCATGATACTGATCCTGACGTTCAAAAACAGGTAGTAGTGCCTGCATCATAATATGGGTACCCTTCAAAACAATCGAAGATTCTTTTTCAATCAATTCAACAGGGATTTCTCCAAGTCGCAAATACGGATTCTCATTTTCTACCTGATAAGCACCAGCACCCAAGCCTATAGATTGAATCCAGTGAATCGGTAAATCTTTGGGAAGTGATTCAACAAAAGTTTGCACTGAGGTCTCATCAAGTAAATCCACGACAGAATACTCAACCTTGGGCGAACCAGTCATCCCTGTTTTTTCCTCAATATCTCTTTTCAGGTTTTTCAACTTTTCTTCCGTTGTTGAAACCATGTGCACCGTCGCCCCATGTGAAGCAAGCACATAGGCTGTTGCAGCACCAATGTTAAGTTTCATCGCCTTGTCATCTACAACTATTTGATTATGACTCGGTAGATTGTGAACTCTGTCATAAAAGACTTTTTTAACTGGTCTATATCCACAACCAGTGATAATAAATCTTTTTCCTCGCAGTAAGTCTGTGTTTCGTAATTCCATAAATATTTATTTTGTTAAACTTTAGTATTTTTATATCACAAATAAAATATAAATCAACACCAATAGAAAAAGTCTCTTCTCTGAGACTTTTTTATTTGCGATACCCTAACAAAAGGTATGAAAGAGATATTTACAACACGTCAAAGTATCGAAGGGATGCGTAGACGAAAGAGGCCGCGAGAGCCTCATCCATATTCCCTACGAGAGGAAAATTATCAGGAAGAAACTCAAAAAACCCCAAAACCAAAGTTAAGCAGGTAAATAAATCCCACAATACCCAAAAGAGCAACAAGCATATTTTTCAGTGGCGTTTTGCGCTCCTTGTTTATCGTGATTGCTGGTTTTTTCAATGTTTTCATACCCTTGATATATCATAAAATAAAAACCATGGGTATTTTACAAATCGGACTTTCTTCTATTACATTCTCTGCACAACATTTGACAATTCTCGATATCAGTCTTACCACCCTCGTGCCATGGTGTAATATGATCTGCTTCCATCTGATCTAAACTAAAAACTTCTTTACATATTGGACATACCCCTTTTTGTTTTTCAAATTGTTCTCGCTTCTGCGCTTGGGTAAAAGCCCGAATATTCAAATATTTTTCTTTCCCTGTCAGCAAATATCCATAGATTCCTGACTTTTTACTTACATCATCATCCATCATCAATCGTGACACTTCTTGTTCAAGTTTCTCTGAGTTATATTTTCCGTGACGATATTCATTATACCAAATTCCCCAAGGCAAACCTTTCATTTCCTTTCTGTATTTTGGAAAAACAACTTTTACCCAGTTGATAACATTTTGAAAATATAGCCACGACTCATTAGCATTGGCTTCATGTTGATGCTTTGACATATAGCCCTCAATATTTTCATTACTTATCCAGTTAATAGCGGTCTCAAGATAATCTTGACGGATAGCAATTCCATTCATATAATTACACCCTATTTGATAAGCTGGGCAACCTGTTTTACTAAAATATCGTTTTGCATCAGAAAGCCATGTTCCTGTATAAACAGCATTTCGTAACTCTTGGTCAGTCAACTTTTCTCCTGCAATATTAATCGTCTTAAACCAATCAAGTTTTTCTTTGTCAGTTCCCTCACAAAAATAAACCATAAGTTTATAATCCAAAATCTGCTCTTGCTCGTCATCAGTCAGATTATGAAAATATTGAAAATCAATCGAAAAGTTTCCTTCAACATATTCACAAATACTAATACTTCGTTGCTGCCCATCGAGCACCTCAAAACTACCATCTGCATTTTTTACCCAATACATGACATTTAGCGGAAAATTCTTGCGTACAGTTTCAATGACCGCATTTCTTTGTTTTTCTTTATAGACAAATTCTCGTTGGTATTTTGGTCGAATATTAAGTTTTCCACCATACCCAACAACCCCCTCTTCATCATTATTGATATATCCCTCGCATAATTCTTTGATACTGATTTCTTGTAAGTTTATTTTCATAATTTTTTATTTCTGATTAAAATTCTTCTATATGTCTTTTTACCGTTAATAAGCCCAATAATACATTTCCAAACTACCTCCTCTGAATAAGACGTTTGTATGTCTTGTAACTCACTCTCTCTTGTGGTCTGTGTATCAGCAAGATTATATTTTCCCGCTACCCCGACAGTTCCTATGATTTCAAATTGCTCTGGATTATATTTATCTAAAAAAGTAATTGGTACTCCCATAACACCATCATAATCACAGGGTATTTCTACCACCTTATCTACATTGATAGCATTATAATTATCATATTTTGGGTATTCTTCTGGAGTATATTTTTTATAGAGAATAAGTTCCTCGTGACGTTTATTATGATCTATGTTTGTATACCAAGTAATATTACCCATGCTTCTCCATTTTTGTAAAAAACTATCCCCCTTTTCATCTTTTTCCGTTGTCTCCCAATAACGTGTACTTTTAGGTTTATAACAACTTGGAACTCGAAAAGCCATATCCCCAGAATTACAACCTAACCATATTTTATTTCTTGCAATTAAAGGGAAAATTTCCTTATAGGTAATTGCATTTTGATTCCCTATTATTAAAAAATCTTTCTTATATTCTACAAGTTGTGCCACATACTCACGAAAAAGTGAAAAAGGTGGATTTGTAATCACGATATCGGCTTCTTTCAAGATTTCAACACATTCAGGACTGCGAAAATCACCATTTTGTTTTAATGGTGTTTTTATAACATCACTCTCATCAATCGTTCCATCTTCATTCATGTCACCTATCAATTCCAATTTATACGTTTTACGACTTGTATGATAATGTGTCGTTATTAGTTTTTTAAGACCCAAGTGAGAAAAATTTTGTGCAGAGTATTTGAAAAAATTACTTTCCTTTGGGTCATCGCAGTTACAAAAAATAATTTTTCCTTTGAAATGTTTTTTGTAATGTTTGAGTTCATTTTCAATATCAGAAAGTTGAGTATAAAACTCATCCTTCTTTGCATTCTTTGCTTTATGTAAATTAGAATTTAAGCTCTTTTGCTTGCTTGCTTGCTTTGTTTAATATTCATATAAAAAGTGTATCAATTTTTTGGAAAAATAAAAACCCTGCAATAAATACAAAGTTTATTATTACAAAAATTATTTCTTCTCCTCCCAGCCTGCATCAAGATATGATTGGAGTTTTTTCTTTTTAACACTTCGAATTTCACCGCCCTTGATAATATCAACGGTATCACTCGGAGCAAATGATGCTGTTGGTTCAGCTTCTTTGCTAGATTCATTCAAGATTGATGAGGTATCAATATTGGCGAGAAGTTCAGCAACCTTTTGGGTAAACATAGCACTCATCTCCTGGTAGAGGCGGAGCCCTTCTTTTTTATACTCAACGAGCGGTTCACGCTGTCCATAGGCACGCAAGTTGACTGACTGACGAGTGTAGTCCATTACCTGCAAGTGCTCCATCCACAATTCATCAAGTACGTAGAGTGCAATTCGCTTGAAGAACATTTCAAATTGAGCATCACCGAGTTCTCTCTTCTTGTCGAGAATCTCTTGGGTGAGCTTCTCGTCAAGCGAGAGTACCTCACGCTCAATTCCCTCGAGGGTCTCAGGGTCCCCCTTGAGAATATGTTGTCTACGTGTATAGATAGTATCACGCTGATACGAGAGCACGTTATCGTAATCAAGAACTGATTTTCGACCGTCAAAGTTAAACCCTTCAACTTTCTCCTGGGCCCCTTCGAGCTGACGTGAAATCATTTTATTTTGAATAGCCTCATCGTCTTGAAGCCCAAGCGTCTTTACGAGAGACTTTGCTCGATCACCCCCAAAAATTTTCATGAGAGGATCATCCATAGATACATAGAATTGAGTCTCTCCTGGGTCACCCTGACGTCCAGCACGACCACGAAGCTGGTCATCAATACGACGAGCATCGTGACGTTCTGTTCCAAGAACAAAGAGTCCACCGAGTTTCTTTACCTCTTCTTCTTGCTCTTGGGTTGCAGGGTTTCCACCGAGCTTGATATCAACTCCTCGCCCAGCCATGTTGGTTGCAATAACAACAGAACCAACCTTTCCAGCCTGAGCAATAATTTCTCCTTCTCGTTCGTGGTTCTTTGCGTTGAGGACCTCGTGTGGAACCCCAGAGCTCTTGAGGTAAGCAGAGAGGAGTTCGTTCTTTTCAACCGAAACGGTACCTACCAAAACTGGCTGTCCTTTTGCCTGTTTTTCTTTAATCTTTTCTGCAATCGCCTTGAATTTTGCCTCTTCGCTTTGATAGATGAGATCAACTCCATCAATACGGGCGATAAGCCGGTGGGTTGGGATAACGATAACGTCAAGCCCATACACCTTTTGAAATTCTTCTTCTGAACTCTTTCCGGTACCCGTCATTCCTGAAAGCTTCTTGTAAAACTTAAAGTAGTTCTGGTAGGTAATTGATGCCATTGTCTTTGATTCCTGCTGAATGGCAACATGTTCTTTTGCCTCAAGTGCTTGGTGGAGTCCGTCAGAGTATCGACGACCCTCTTGCAAACGACCAGTAAACTGATCAACAATAATCACCTCATTATTCTGCACAACGTAGTCTCGGTCTTTGAGAAAAAGTGATTGAGCGCGTACGGCTGTTTCAAGATGATGAACGAGCTTGATATTTTCTTCGGTATAAATATTTTTAATCTTCAAGAGCTTTTCTGCTTTGTTGATTCCACTATCATTAATCGTCACAGCACGAAGTTTTTCATCAACCTCATAGTCAACATCTCGAATGAGCGTTCGAGCGATTTTGTCCATTCCGGTGTAGAGCCCTTCAACATTATCAGATGAAGTAGAGAGAATGAGTGGTACCCGCGCTTCATCAATCAAAATAGAGTCAACCTCATCAACGAGAACGTAGTTGTGTGACCGTTGAACAAGCTGAGACTCGTGCTGTGCGGTGTGGTCGCGAAGATAATCAAAACCAAATTGGTTGTTGGTTCCGTAGGTAATATCACACTCGTAGGCACGCTTGCGTGAAGCAGGTTTCAAAAATTCATAGAAAACCTTGTACGATCCAAATTCGTCACGCTCTTCATCAACCTCTTGGTGCCCAGGGTCATATACGTAGGATTGGTTTTGGTCATTAATTACCCCTACCGAAAGCCCATGAAATGCAAAAATTTGTCCCATCCACTGAGCATCACGACGTGAGAGGTAGTCGTTCACGGTTACCACGTGAACCCCCTTTTCAGTCAAAGCATTGAGGTAAACAGGCAAGGTTGAAACGAGCGTCTTTCCTTCCCCGGTACGCATCTCGGCAACATTTCCTCGATGAAGAACAATCCCCCCAATAAGCTGAACGTCATAGTGACGCATATTCAAAGTTCGCTTTGAGGTCTCACGAACAACAGCAAAAGCCTCTGGAAGGAGGGCGTCGAGCGTCTCACCTTGCGCAAGTCGTTCTTTGAACTCAACCGTTTTTGCCCTGAGTTCATCATCAGAAAACTTTTCATAATCTGATTCAAGCGCATTAATACCGTCAACTATTTTTTTTGACTCTTTTATCATTTTAGTGCTCTCGTCACCAAATATTTTTTTTAGAATATTCATGTATTCAAGTCTATCACAGACAGCATAAAAAAACAGCCTCCCTGGAAAATCCCGAGGAAGACTGCTCTCTTCACACAACCGACGAGCGGGTGCGAGCTCCACTTAACATCCTATGTGAGTGCCGCCGCTCGTCGGTTGTGCGAACAGCATACTCAAAAGAGCTACTTCAAGTATAGCGATTTAAGAAAAAGCACGCAACAAGAAAAGAGAATAGGTATAATGAAAATCTAAAAAATAAGCTGGAGCAAACAAAACTCCAGCCTTTTTATTTACAAATACCTCCACCCAAACACAAATCTCCACGATAGAGAACAACCGACTGACCAGGAGCAACAAGTTCGGTTTCAGTCAAAAATTCAATTTCCATTTTTCGGGAAATTTTGTCGTACGAAAGAATACGCACATCTTGTACCTCTCCACGATAACGTATCTGAGCCTGGAGCTGCATTCCCCCAGAAAAAATATCCTGATTATCAACTACTTCTACGAGGCTCGTCACCCTTGAGTGTTTGACCTCAAGAGGATTTTGAGAAACCGTAATTGTATTATTCTCAGTATCTTTTGCAATAACATAGTAAGGAGCATCGCTTGTTCCCTTTTCGTGAATGGTAAAACCGTGGCGCTCACCAAGAGTATAGAAAAGTGATCCTCTGTGCGAGCCAATAACCTTACCTTCCTCATCGAGAACCTCCCCTACTTTTTCTGTTATGTAGTGACCCAAGAAGTCCTTCATGTGGATCTCCCCAATAAAACAAATCCCCTGTGAATCTTTCTTTTGTGCAGTTGGAAGCCCATACTTTCGCGCAATCGTTCGCACCTCGGGCTTAAGAATGTCTCCAACCGGAAACAGAATGTGTCGTAATTGATCTTGCTGGAGCGTCCAGAGAAAGTATGATTGATCTTTATTAGAATCTTTTCCTCTGAGCATCTCGACGAGCCCGCTCTTCCCCTCTCTTCTCCTTACGTAGTGTCCCGTAGCAACGTAATCGGCCCCATGAGCAAGTGCCCACTTCAAAAAACCACCAAACTTTACCTCTCGGTTACACATCACATCCGGGTTTGGGGTTCGTCCTTCTCGATACTCTCGTATCATATAGTCAGCAACACCTTCTTTGTACTCTCGCTCGAGGTCAAGTTCGACAAAAGGAATCTTTAATTCAGCACACACCCTCATCGCATCGCGACGCTCATTTTTCCAAGTACACGCAATCCAGTCTGGTTGCCAGGTTCGTATAAAAACACCAACAACATCATACCCCTGATCAAGCAAAAGTGCGGCTGCAACAGAAGAATCAACCCCTCCTGAGACACCCACAAAAACCTTCTTTTTTTTCTCCTCTAACATAAAAACTACCTTCAGCCTAAACCAAAGGTAGTATTTTTTCAAGCCCCTAAGCCCCTAAGCCCCTAAGCCCCTAAAAGGATTCTCCTCGGTATGTATGGAGAGTATACCTTATTGAAAAAATCAAGAAGGTCTCTTTCCTTGAGGGAGCTTATGTTGAGCGCAACGACTCTCTTCTTATTTTTTTTGTTAAATTCATCGACACCAAAGTCTGAAGATTTGATATCGATATTTATACTTGCTCTGTTTACGAAGGTTACAACAAAGTCCCCTTCGCCGTTCATTTCTTCAAGTGGATTCGTCTTTTTAATATCAATAACAGGTGAAGTCTCTTTTTCAATAAGATTCTCTACCTGTGACAAAAAATACTTTTCATGAGAAAGCCCCTTGAATCTTGAATAGGCTTCTTTCTCAAGAATCACTTGAAGTTCATTCTTGTGTTGTTCCCTATATTTTCTACCGTAAACAATGTAGAAATTGAGGGTATCGAAACGATACAGCTTCCTAACGAAACTGCTTGGTAAAATATCAACATCATCTCTTTTACTCTTGATAATGTTGATTCTTGTAATAGCTGACGCTTTTTCATCCCATCTTACAAGAAAATCGCTTTCCTTGAGAGAATAGGAGTAAATCCACCCCTCTTCCTTAAGATTGTTTAAAACATCAGCTATTTGTCGATAAAATAGCGCAGTATTTTCCATTTTCTTGTTTTTAGGTTCAACTTAAATCATAGATGAAAAGTTAAAAAGAGTCAATAGCTCAAAAGTGCTGCGCTACACAGTCAAAAAATAATCTAACGAATTTTCTTAAAAATTACCCTGAATAGAAGGTATCGCTTTTTTGAGTACCTCCTTGCACTCAGGGTAGCTTATCTTCTCAAGTGCTTCTTCATACGAACACCAATAGGAATCTTTTACTTCTTCCTCTTGAAGTGAGACGAGGGGTGTAGATACCGATGCAATAAAATAGTGGACTGTTTTTTCAATAGCTACCCCTCGTCTCTTAAAACAATAGTTTTCACTCAACATGGGGTCCTCCAAAAGATACTCTGGTACAATACCGAGCTCCTCGTAGGCTTCACGAATCGCGGTATCAAGAAAAGATTCCCCAGCCTCCATTTTCCCCTTAGGAAAACCAATCGCTCCATGCTGAGCCTGAAGGAGGAGTATTTTTATCTGCCCCTCGTCGTCTTGATATACAGGAATAAGACCACAGGAAATTTCTTTTTTTATGTTCATAGAAAAAGTATACGATAGATGCCCTCCAGCATCAATTCTCCCCCTACAGAATTTTGAATTCTTCAAAAGTAGACATCTTTAAAGGTTAAGGTATACTACTCCTGCAATTTAATATTTGTTATCTCCTTGGATGGCACGATGCATAGTGCAAGTTTCCATCAATCAGAGATTTTCTCTTTACAACAAAGAGAATAAAGCACCCAACACAACAAGCAGATAGCAAAAAAGCGATTCGAGAGAATCGCTTTTTATAATTCTAGGAGCTTTCGATAAACTTCAACAGTAGCACGCGTATCAGCAAGAGCTGTATGGGCACGCTCGTTTTCAATACCAAAGTACTCACAGAGAGACCCAAGATTTAAACGTGGAGCATCTGGGAGCTTGTGGAGCTTTGCAAAAGCAAACGAAATAGTATCAATCTTTGCAAAAAACATTTCATTTTTGACACCGGTTGTCGAGAAAGCCTTTGCGATGAATGAGTAATCAAAGGCAATGTTGTGCGCAACCATAATACAGTCTTTTGTCTTTTCAGCAAGGACTTTCATCGCTTGCTCGAGACTCATTGCGAACATCCACTCAACTTCATTGTACCCATTAAGCGCGAGCGCTTCAGCATCAGCATTTTCAAGTTTTTCAGGTTTAATTTTGAGTTCGAACTCTTCAACCATATCGCCGAGAACACCATCTTTTTGGTTCATAATAACGACCCCAATTTCAATAATTTCCTGCTTCTCAACATCAAAACCAGTCGTTTCGATATCAAGAAAGGCTAATTTTTTATTCTTCATATAGATTTTATCTTAAATACATTCTAATATTTTTCAAGTGACCTTGGTAATCTCGTGCATAGTAAATTTGACCATTCTTTCCATGAAGATAGAAATAGTACGGATTCTTCTTTGGATGAGCTGCAGCATAGAGTGAATCGTAATCAGGATTTCCTATTGGCGCTGGAGTAAGCCCACCATTAAGATAAGTATTAAAAGGTGAATTTTTCTTCCTCATTTGAGACACATGAACACCGGGCCCATACTCGTACAAGAAAGGAGCATCAACCTGAAGTCGTTGCCCGCGAGCAATACGTTTCCAGAGAATATCAGCAATCATTTGTTTTTCTTCAGGACCATCATTTGCCTCTTTAACAATCAAAGATGCCATAATAAGCAACTCACGTTCCGATTTATTGATTGTTTTATTTGTAAAAGCCTTTGTCTTTTTTTTCTTATAAGTTTTTTCCAAAAGCGCTGTAATATCCTTTGCAGAAACTGTAACATCAAAAATATAGGTATCAGGAAAAAAGTACCCTTCTTTTCCAAGCATGAGACTCTCAAGTTCATCTTTTTTTACATTATGAAGTTTTTTTGACAAAATAATTTCTTGTATTTGTTTATTGTTTGACCCCTCGGGAATACGAATACTTGTATATACATCCCCATATATCCCCCTATGAAGACGTGAAAGAAGTTCATATATCGTAACAGCTTTTTTAAAGCGATAAGGCCCTGATTGAATACCAAAATTCTTTTTCTTAATCAAAAACAATGTTGAAGTATAGATATCAATTAACCCATCTTTTGAAAGATCATTGAGCACCTTTGAAAGAGAACTTCCCTGCTCTACAACAAAAATCTTTTCTTGGAAAGAATTAGGTTTTTTAAAATAAATTTCATGGAGTGTAAAAAGACTAAATATTAACACTACAAAAAAAAGAATGGTAAAAAATCTTTTTAACCAAGTATATTTTTTTTTAGGTTTTTTAATAACAAAATTATCCATAAGTATAAAAACTAAATAGGGAGGTTTGATGGTGGTTCTGCCTTTGTTGCATCAATACGTTCAAGACTTGTTGTCTCAGAAACACGACCAGGAAAACGAAAGACAGTCGCAATCTCCTCTGCTGTTAATACAAAAGTTTTCTTACTCTCCTCGAAATAATCAAGAAGTGGTCGATAAAAGTAAGAACGATTTACATAGTTTTTGAAAAAATTTGCCTTAAGGCGTTTCAAACGAGAACCTGTTGGATCTTGGTACTTGTAACCAAAACCAGTTGTTGCAACGGGACGAAAACCATTGAGGTGAGGTGATCCATATTGGCGAACAGAGCCAAAGAGCCCGGTAATGTTTGGTCCATGAAAAGCCTTCCCTTTTCCTAAATAAAGAGCACGAAAACCAACCTCAAAAGCATACTTTGTGAGACTTCGCTCAATCGCCTTGATTTTTTCCTGTTCACCGTGAGTCATCTTGAGAGTGGTCATATCTTCCTTATCACGACCCATGAGTTTATCAATTTCAGCAGCAGCCTCCTTTCTCCAAGGGTGCCACTTATCAGAACGTATAATCATTTGCATCCAAACCTGCTCACCCGGTTTGAGGGATCCAAGATACTCCATCATTGAAGTAATAGGATCAATTTTTTGATACTCCTCAAGACTCCCAACTGCCTTATCAAGACCGTAGTCAACATAAGTTTTAATAGGATAAGCATCATTACCAGTAAGCCCAAACTCTGCGCCAAATAAACTCCAATCCCCCATGTCTTCAGCCAGGTTTCCTACGTAACGCGTATAATCGTCAACTTCATGTACTTCAGCCTGTGGGTACTGAGAATAAATTTGATTTTTCAATAAGTCCTTAAACTTCTCAGGCGTCCTAATAAAAAAGTAGATACTCCCTTCAATAGAAACAATTTCAAGAGAAAAAAATTGTGGCATGTTCCCACGAACGAGCACCCCCCATTTATTTCCAAGAGCCATTTCATTCATCGTATTAAAGATGATTTCCATTGCTTCAGGGGATTTGTAAATATCTTTTGGAATTGAAATTTCAAGCATGGCCCACTTCATCCCAGCAAGAAATTTCATATTTCGCCAAAGCATCCATTCGTGTTTAAAAATAAACCAAAGAAGAAGAGGAAGCCAAATAAACCAGCTCCACAAAAAAGTTGATATAATAAATTCCATAGAATATCTTTAGTATACCGAAAAAAGAAACAAAAAACAAAAAAAATACCTCTATTCGGTATCTTTTTTTCGTGATTGTATTTTCTTGGTCACCTTTGGTGTAATTTCGTACAACCCATCAGTATTCTTTTTAAAGTAATCTTTGTTTGAAAGATTAACCAAAATAGTGTTCTTTTTAAGATAACGTTCTTTTAGCACAAGTTCAATAATTTCTTCTTTACTGAGTGGCCCACGCTCAAAAATGAGTTCTGCAATAACATCTTTCACAACACCGTCTTTGTAACCCCATTCTTTGAGCCCATACATTCCACGCCCAACAAGAACAAAACGGTCGTCCTTGATGAGTTCATTGTGGGTAGTAGCAGCATGAGCAACCTTTCCGAAAGTATCAGAAATTGCAGAAGCAACTTCTCTGAAATGCATTGGAGAACCATTCTTTTTCATAACAAGGTAAGCATAATCACGAATTCCACGCACAGAAACATTCTGTGATGAAGTAAGCCCCCAATCACCAAGAGGATTCTTTCCGATAAGTTTTGATAATTTCAAGAAATTACGAGCAATTGTCTCATCAATTTTTCCATCTTCTTTTCCATCGAGACGGTCAAGAAATTTGAGAATCATATTTTCTTCTGAGAGGAGCTCATCTTCAGAAATATTTGAGTGGAGCTTTTCAAGAGCATCGTGAACCTTCTTGCTCAACTCTCCATTAACCGCCCATCGATTATTGAATTTCTTATCTTCTTTGTGTTTTTTAAATGAATCTCCGACAACGAGATGGAAGTGAATGTGATTCTGAGTAACTTCATCTCCTGAAACGTAGTCAAGAAAATGATCCTCAGCAACAATACCTCCAAGTTCGTGAATAAGCCCTTCTATTTCAAGAAAAATATCTCGTGCCTCATCATAGTTGTCTGATTTACGAATAGCTTTGAGTGCCGCATCTTGAATTTGGCGGACACGCTCACGGGTAATATTATATTCCCCCCCAATGGATTCAAGTGTTTTTTTCTCAGGGTTATTTAATCCAAATCGACTTTCAAGCACATAGCGATCCCTCTCTTTAAGTCCCTTGAGAAGCTTTTTTGTTGACTGCTTTGGCTTAAAATTTAGTTTTACTTTATTTGATGTTGATTTCATAATTTTTATATATGATCTTATATTATCATCTTAAGGTATAGGTACACAATAACATACAGCCACTTTTTTAGCAAGCATCCTGTGGACAAGCTTATACCCCCCCAAGAAAGGGTCCTGTGACAGAATTTTTAGATAAAGCAAGCTCTTCAGGACTCCCTTTTGCAACGATTTTTCCTCCTTCATCACCTGATTTTGGACCAAAATCAAGAATGTAATCAGCCGCTTGTATAAAATCAATATTGTGTTCAATAACAACAACGGTATTCCCTTTATTTACTAGTTTTTGCACAATATCGAGCAATCTTCGAACATCATCAAAGTGGAGACCTACGGTAGGCTCATCAAGGAGGTAGAGGGTTTTGTGCAGCTGTGGACGGTAAAGTTCTGAAGCAATTTTTACCCGCTGAGACTCCCCTCCGGAGAGCGTACTCGCCGCCTGCCCGAGCTTCAGGTATCCAAGACCTGTTTCGAGGAGAGTGTTCATACGATCAGCAATCGCCGGAATATCTTCAAAGAAGACTGCAGCTTCCTCGATAGTCATTTCAAGGACCTCATAAATGTTCTTCTTCTTGTAGGTGACCAAGAGGGTTTCTTTGTCGTAGCGTGTTCCAAGACAGACATCACAGGTGACATGAACGGTTGGCAAAAACCCCATCTCAACAGCAACATCACCTCGACCCTGACAAGATTCACAGCGTCCCCCTTTTGTATTGAAGGAAAATCGTCCTGCCTTCCACCCACGAATCTGTGCTTCACTCGTCTGAGCAAAGAGTTCACGAATATGATCAAAAGCTCCTGTGTAGGTCGCCGGGTTTGATCGTGGCGTCTTTCCAATGGGAGACTGATCAAGAACAATTCCGCGCGAAACATCCTCAAACCCATACGCAGTATGGGCGCGAATCGTCCCCTTTGATTTATAGCGACGAGAGAGCTTCGCTTCCATATTTTTGGCGAGCACTCCGTGCATAAAAGAGGATTTTCCTGATCCTGAAACCCCAGTAATAACCGTGAGTTTTTGCAGAGGAATCTCAACGTTAATATTTTTGAGGTTGTTGTGGGTAATCCCCTTGAGACCAATAACCCCCTTGTCTTTCTTTCTTCTCATCGCGGGCTTTTTAATACGCTTGACGCCACTTAGGTACTGTAAGGTAAGTGATGATTCAATAGCTTCCTTTGAAGAGAGGAGCTCAGGAAGTGGACCGGCAACAATAACCTCACCACCATGAATTCCTGCTCCAGGACCAATCTCTACGAGATAATCTGCAGCACGAATCGTTTCTTCATCGTGCTCGACAACAATAATAGTATTTCCCTTGTCGGTGAGCTCTCTGAGTGTTCTTATCAGGCGTTTATTATCACGCGCATGAAGTCCAATTGTCGGTTCATCGAGAACATAGAGGGCTCCAACGAGCTGCGAACCGAGCTGGCTCGCAAGACGTATACGCTGAGATTCACCTCCTGAGAGAGTGTGCGCTTTTCTATTGAGGGTAAGGTACTCGAGACCAACCGACATAAGGAACTCGAGACGACTTTCAATTTCACGCAAGAGCACCGAAGCAATTTTTTGCTCTTTCTCAGTTAAGTCAATCTCCGCAAGAAAATGGTAGGCTTCTTCAATACGCATTTCGACGAAATCGTGAATGTTCTTTCGGTTCTCTTCCCCCTCCTTGATTGTTCCCTGCTCATCATGTTTTCCGAGGAATACATAGAGCGCCTCTTTTCTCAAGCGAGCACCGAGGCACTCAGGACAAGGATCTTCTCCAAAGAGGTGCTGTGTTCCAATCCCCTTACACTGCTCACACGCACCATACGGAGAGTTAAAGGAGAAGAGCCGCGGTTCTATTTCGGGAAAGAGGAAGCCATCCTCGGGACAGAGCAAGCGTGCAGAGAGAAGAAAGTCCTCGAGAATTTCACCAGACTCAGACTCAAAGAGAACACGCAGCATACCATCAGCTTCCCCAAGAGCTCGCTCCACAGATTCACTCAAGCGCAAGTGCACATCGTCTGGATCATCTTCAAACTCATGAAAAGCAAAAGAATCAACAACAAAATCAATTTCATGCTTCTTTGTCTTGCTCAAAGTTACCTGCTTACGTAGAGATTTCATCTCTCCATCAATGCGTGCCTGACGGTATCCTTTACTGAGCATGTCGTAGAGGAGCTGGTAGTGTTCACCCTTCTTTCCGCGAACAACAGGTGCTAAAATGTGAACCTGCATTTCATCAATAGGTACCCCGAGCACCTCTTTGACAGCTTCTGGGTTCTTGAAGGAGCTAACCTCTCTTAAAACGAAATCAATAATTTCTTGTACTGAGCGCTTTTGAATACGAGCCCCTGAAATAGGAGAAAAAGCTTGCCCAACACGCGCATAGAGAATCCTAAGGTAATCGTAAATTTCTGTAATGGTTGCTACCGTTGAACGCGGATTGTTGGAGCGCGTTTTTTGGTCAATAGAGATGGCTGGAGAGAGTCCGGTAATTTCATCAACCTCTGGCTTGGTCATTTGCCGAAGAAATTGACGTGCGTAGCTCGAGAGAGACTCAACGTAGCGACGCTGCCCTTCGGCAAAGATGGTATCAAAGGCAAGTGATGATTTTCCTGAACCCGAGAGTCCAGTAATAACCGTCATCTTGTTCCTCGGGATTCTGAGCGTGATATCTTTGAGATTGTGGGTCCGTGCACCCTTCACGGTAATCCAATCTTGATTATACTTATGTTCTTTTTCTTGAGGCATAGCTACCCCAAGTGTACCGTTTTCAAAAAAATTAAAAAGAAAAAACTGACGTTGTCAGTTTTTTCAAATTAAGCTTCAATAACAAAAATAGTGTTCGTTGAACCTGGGGTTCCAAATTGAGAACCAGTCGTTACCAAAATACGTTCCCCTTTCTTTGCAAGTTTGTGTTTTTTAATAAGGTCACGTACCTGATTACTCAAAACCTTAACATCATCAGAAAATTCTTCTACAAAGGTATGACACCCATGTGAGAGAACGAGCTGGCGTGCTACTTGTTCGTGAGGTGTTACTGCAATAAGCTGTTGTGACGGTCGGTAGCGTGCAAGACTGCGAGTAGTAAGTCCTGATTCAGTAAGAGTTACGATTACAGCCGCTTCAATTCCATTTGCAATACGTACTGCTGATTTACTCATACTCTCGACAACATTTCCATGCTCTTTGGTGTACTCAAGATTTACATCTTCGCATGATGGCTCGGTACGAAGTGCAATAGACGTCATTGTCTCCACCGCTTCGATTGGATACTCTCCGATGGTTGTTTCTCCTGAAAGCATAATTGCATCAGTTCCATCGAGAAGTGCGTTGGCAATATCAGATACCTCGGCACGAGTAGGAACCGGTGAGTGTTCCATAGAATCGAGCATTTGGGTTGCGGTAATAACTGGCTTTCCAAGTTCGTTACACTTATTGATAATCATCTTTTGAATTTCAGGAACACGCTCTGCCCCTACCTCAATCGCCATGTCACCACGCGCAATCATAATTGCATCAGAAGCTTCGATAATATCATCAATATTTCGTACTGCGGCTTCCGTTTCAATCTTTGAGATAATGTGTGCCTTTGACTTGTGCTTGTTCAAAATACGGCGAAGTTCGAGAACGTCTTTTTTGGTTTGAACAAAAGAGAAGGCAATAAAATCAACGTCATGTTCAATACCAAAGAGTACGTCCTTCTTGTCCTTTGCGGTCAATGATGAGATAGAAAGGTCAACTCCAGGAACATTGATTCCCTTGCGAGACCCGAGCCACCCTCCGGTAATAACCTTGGTGTGGATTTCTGTTGGAGTTGTTTTTTCAACACGAACAGCTTTTTTTCCATCTTCAATTTTAATAATATCACCCTTCTGTACCTCGAGCGGAAGTTTTTTGTAGTTCACGCTCATAATTGAAGCATCTCCCTCAACCTTCTTTGTCGTAAGAATAAGTTTCTTTCCGGCAACAATTTTTACCTTTTCATTCCCCTTGAGCTCACCCGTTCTAATTTTAGGACCTGAGAGATCTTGAAGAAGAGCGATACGTTTGCCAACTTTTGCGGAAGCAGCTCTCGCATTTTTAAGAACACCGTAGTGCCACTCGTGTGTGTTGTGTGAAAAATTCATGCGAACAACATCAACTCCTGCCTTGAAGAGTTTTTCAAGTGTTGCTTGAGATTCTGTTACAGGACCAATGGTTGCAACAATTTTTGTTTTTTTACTATTTTTTAAATTCATACAGGTCTAAGTATAATCAATACCCAGTCTTTGTCTATTTTTTTCGAAGGTAAACATTCCAATAGTTTCGCTTGTAGGATTGTTTACCAAATTTTTGGTAGCCGGTCTTTCTCTCCATGCGAATAACTTCAAAATGCTCTTGGTACACCGCTTTAAAATCAGGTCCACTGAATATACGTTCACACACTCCGAGGTGTGGGTGCTCATAGGTATCAGGTTCTTTTCCTGGAAACTGCTTTATAAGATTTCGAGCATTTTTATCTCCCTCTTTGGCGAGCGCTCTCACGTAGAGGTACGCGCCCTTTTTCATAACACGAGATAGCTCCCTCAGGTAGTTTTTACGCTCATGGTGCGAGAGTGCATTCGAAGCAGTAACATCAAGAGCAAGGTCAATTGATTGATCGTCGAGCGGAAAAACTTTCGCGATATCTCGCTTCTCCAAGAGCAATTTCTCATCAGCAAAGAGCTCCTTCCCTTTCTTGATAGCCGCCTCTGAAAAATCATACCCGACCGCAGTCCACCCATAGTGCGAAACGAGATGGTAAGCGTTCCTTCCAATACCACAACCAAGATCGAGAACATGAAGCTTATCTGAAAAATCAAGGTGCTTATTCTTCTTGAGCCACGAAATAAAGCGCAAGAAATCTTTTTGAGGCTTTGGATCGAGACTCAAGAGCTTTGCTTCTTTGTACTCTCTATTCCAAAATTGTTCGTTGTTTTGCATAACAACAGCATAACGTTTTTCCAAAGAAAAACTATAGCTCAAAGCGAACTATAGTTGTGTATTCTAGGCCATTGAGCGTAGCCAATTTGTGAGGAATTCATCAAGATTAAAATGAGTAATTTTTTTAAAAATTTTCAAGTATTTTATTTTTTTATTTTTTCTTTCAAGGTTTTTACTTTATCATGTGACTCATGAACAGCATCACCAAGACTCTTGACTTCAACACCAAGATCTTCACGCAGTGATTGATATTCTTCGTAATTTTCATTAACCTGAGCTTTTGGTTTTGGTTTCTTCTCAAGTAGCTCATGAAGATCACAATTCAAAACACAATAAACCAATCCAATAACAATAATAATACTAACAATATATTTCATATACGCTTAGATTAAAAAACGATTAATACCTGAATTATAACAAAAAAAATACTTGCACCAAAGAAAAAATAATATATACTAGTTGGTGTTCCGCTTATAGCTCAGTTGGTAGAGCAGCTGGCTCTTAACCAGACGGTCGTAGGTTCGAGTCCTACTAGGCGGACAGCTATTGAGATTTTTCTCAATAATGCCCAGGTGGCGAAATTGGTAGACGCGCTGGTCTTAGGAACCAGTGGAGCAATCCGTGGAGGTTCGAGCCCTCTCTTGGGCACATATAAAAAAATAAAAAACCCTTATGATGGGTTTTTTATTTTTACACAAAATATTTATTTAGGGAATCTAAACCTTGTTTCTCTTATCTTTTCTTCTTCGTGAAAATCGCTTGGTTTTCTTAAAACGCACCTTCAAGAAGTACTCAATATCCCACATAAAGGTAAAGGTAAAAAGCACTAAGAGCGTCGTAAAAATTGCCTCAAGGTACTGACCAAACCCAACAGCAGCTCCAATAGCGGAGGCTAGCCAAACCCCAGCTGCTGTTGTGAGGTTTGAAACGTGATCATCACGAAAAATAATCATCCCTGCCCCAAGGAACCCTATTGCGGTAACGAGACCTGCAGCGACACGAAGAGGGTCAATATCATAGGCATAGCGTGCAATAACCTGCTCTGAGAGAATAATAAAGAGGGTTGATCCCAAAGAAACGAGGGCAAAGGTTCGAAGCCCTGCTGTCTTTCCAGCATACACCCGCTCTACCCCAAGAATCATACCGAGCACAAGTGAAAGAAAGAGTCGAATAATAATTTCATAGTATTCCAACATATACCGTACTATACCACAAAAGAAGGGGATCTCATTCACACCTTTGGAGATGCTCATATTTACATGAACCATATGGATCAAATAAAAGAACAGCTCACACGAGAACCACGGAGTCTTCCTAAAATGATTCTTAACCCTAAGGTAAGAAGAATTGAAGACTTCAAACCTGAAGATTTTGATTTGATAAATTACAATCCACATCCTAAAATAAAAGGGTCTGTGGCAGTATAAAAAATGTGCGAAGCAAGGGATTGCTTCGCACTCTTTTTTTATTCAAAGAGGATTTTATTTTTGATCATATCCTGCCCAACCCAAAGGTACTCCCAAGGCTCAGGATTTGGACCTTGATCAAGAAGCCCATTTGGATAACTTGGAATAAAGCCAAAACGTTTTGCATTCTCAAAATTATTCTCACTCATCCACTTGTAACAAGGAGTGCTTGCAAACTCGTAAACCAAGTAGCGATCACCACAGCCAAAATCAACTGCGTACCCACTGTGGTGCTTTGAGTATCCGGGAAGTGCCGAGAGGTTCAAAACCTCCATGAGGTGCTCATCATAGCCTCCAGCAAGAAGTTTCTTCTTCTCAAGAGGACCCATCTTTAATTGAAAAATCTTCTTCTGGTGTTCAAAAGAACGGTAGCCAGAAACAAAGTGAAGAAAAATTCCTTCTTGCTTCATCTCGTCTTTCATCTTAAGGTAGGCGTCTTTCAATTCTCTTTGTGTTTGGTATTCACCTACAGAAACGAGATTCTCTTCTTTGGCAAAGCTGTGTCTCTCATATCCACGTCCTTCAGCAATAGCTCTGAGGTATTCATCAATCTCTAAATCAGAGTAGAGCCGTGGGAGCCTATGCTTAAAAGATTTATCCTTCTCAAAATGACGAAAGAGCTGTGAAAATTCTGTGCTCGAGTAGCACGGAAAGAGCCCGCACAAAGAAGGCACCTCTTCTTCAAAAAAGTTACCCTGGGAACCTTGGGCTTCTGCAAGAACAGGATCCTTTTCCTCAGGTAACGAAGCCTGAACCTCCTCTACAGGAAGTGGCTGCTCGTTCACCTCAAGCCCGCTCCCTTCTTCGAGACGAAATCCCTCATCTTCTGCAAGAAAAGAGTAATCAGCCTGTACAAAAAAATCTTTGTACCTTAGTTTCTTCCCTACCTGGGCATACTTTACAAAAGCAAAGTAGAAGAGTCCGAGCCACATGAGGACAAAGACAAATATTAAGATATGTCTCTTCTTTATTTTATCCATACTACTGACATAATACTAACGGAAATACGTACTCACTACAAGAACAATTTTAACCTCTTGATTCTCTGAGAGCCTCAATAGCTGGGAGAGTTTCTTCAACCAAGAAGTCCAACATGGCACCGCCTCCAGTTGAAACAAAATCAAAAGCATCTTCTACGTGGTGTTCAAGAATAACACTTGCGGTATCACCACCGCCACTCAGAGCGTAGGCGCCACTGTGAGCAATACTATCAGCCAAGCGAAGTGAAGATTCAGTAAAGCCATCCTCGTACTTTCCAAGAGGTCCGTTCCAGAGAACAACAGACGATGCATCGATAATCGTCTCAAAGAGCTCTGTTGTTTTAGGGCCGAGATCAAGAATACTATCCTCATCTCTCACCTCACTAATATCAGCAATATCACCATCCTGATCAACAAAATCAATAGGAACGAGAATTTTATTATTCTCTACGAGCGACTCAATCGTAACAGAATCATCGTAGTACGAGCTTCCTATGTTAAAGCCTCGCTCTTTGAGAAAGAGGTTGGCAAGGGCACCGCCCAACAACACATAATCGAGTCGCGGAAGAAGCTTTTCAAGGAGTGGGAGTTTCGTTCCAAATTTTGCCCCACCCAAAACGAGCGTTTTGACCCCCTGTGATTCGTGCAAAAAAAAACTTAAGTGTTTAATCTCTTCAACAAAATGAAAGCCAAAGTAGGAAGGGAGCATTTTCGTAACAGCACAAACCGAAGCGTGATTCCGGTGAGATACCGCAAAGGCTTCATTAACAAAGAGATCACACAAACGAGTAATTGGTTCGAGGTAGCGTGCATAATTATCGAGCTCTCCCTCAAATTGGCGAAGGTTTTCAAGCATGAGCACAGACCCCTCTTTCATATCGCTCATCAAGCTCTCGAGAAGCTCGGTTTCGTACGAAGGAACAAATCCGAGGGTGAAAAACTGCTTCATGTACTCAAAAACAGGTCGCAGGCTCAAATCCTTTTTTCTTCCAATGTGTGAAATGATAATAACTGAAGCACCCTCCTCTCTGAGGTAGGAGATGGTTTTCAATGATTTCAAAATCCGCCAATCCTCTCCAGGATCAACGCACTCATTTGAGCCGAGGGGAACATTCAAGTCAAGCCTTAGGAGTACTTTCTTTCCCTTCAAGTTTTTTACATGGTGAAGAGAATTTTTTTCTACAAAATCATATACAGACATAGGCTCAGTATACCGTGAAAAAGAAAAACTCCTAGCGGAGTTTTTACTAAGCATTCACCAAACGGTAGCTCCACAAAAATTCTGTTTTTTTGTCGAGGAAGTAGAGGTAGTTTGAATTTTTATCAAGAGCAATTGACTCGATGTCGAGGTCGGCATCAAACTCTGATTTGAAATCAGATAAGAAACGCTCTTCGAGTGACTCGACGTCAATCGACCACAAACTATCGGTGTAGGATTCAAACCCTTGGTACCACTTATCTGGGTAGGCTCTCTTGTAAGAGAAGGTATTTGGAACACCACAGTAAATGTGCTTGCTATCAGAACTCCACGTACACTTATCAATGAGCGTCTGCATTGCGAGCGGATTGAAAATACCCGTGTCGCGATCAAAGAGAGAAACGCGCAAGCCATCCTCATCTATTTCACTTAAGAGAATCTTCTTATTATCTGGGCTCGCGAGAGTCATGAGACCGTTACGCTCTTTAAAGGACTTGTGGTAGTCACCATCTTGGGTACTCATTCCATAGCTATACCCTGGAGAAAGGTAACTTGGCTTGGTGCTGAGTTCAATGCTTTCATCACTATTCCACCGAGAGATCCATTCGCTGTAGGGAGATTCAAAAATAGTTTTTTCTTGTTCATTCTTAAATGAACGAATGCGCCCATCCATACCTCGTGAATTCTTTACGAGGTAGAAAAATTCACCACCACCAGGACGCATACTCAAGCTCATAATATTTTGAGGGAGGAAGGAACCAGAAGAGGTGTGACTCGTCGTACGCTTTGCAAAATCACGTTTCGCCTTTGCAAGCATTTCTTGGTTACACAACTCAAGCATTTTTTTTGCCGTTGCTGGACCAAGCTTTCCGTCAATATCAAGCTCGTAGAGACTCTGGAAATTCTTGATTGCGGTGAGTGTTGCTTGGGTAACCCGTGAAGTTTCTGCCCCAGGAGAATTCACCCCCTCTGTTGCAATCTGTGTTCGAGGGTTTTTGTTCAAAAACTCATGGAGACCGAGAACCTTCAAACTGTCATCACCAACACGAAGCTTAAAACTAAAATCATACGGGCAAGCATCGACAGTCATCTCTATCTTTTTAAGGTGCGAGAGATAACTTTCAGGAAAGTGTCCTTCTCTATTCCAATACTGGAAAATAACGTTATCACCATCAGGAGAAAAAAATGATTTCTCTGCATTGGGAATAAAATTTTCAACCAAGAGCTTCTGCCTGAGTGATGACGGACTCAATGCTGTTTCGTAAATATTCCCACTCTTGATACTTGAAAAACGTACGTAGGGCTTTTCCACCTCCACCTCACGCAAAACCTGAGAGCTATTTCCCGAAGCATCAATACTAATATCCTTGATTTCCTTTTCTTCAGTTCGAATGAGCGGAACAAAACCACCGGTTGGAAAATACGAAACCTGACGAAGACGAGGTCCTGCTGTTGGAATAAGGTCAGGGAGAATCTCAGGATCTTGTGAACCTTGTTCTTGACCGTCACCTTCTTTCGTCAATTGATTTTCGCTCTCCACCCCTTGTTTCCCCTTACCTATTTCACCAAAGGGAAAAAGATTTTTTGCCTGTTCTTCAATACCCTTCTGCTCTTCTCTGTTTAAAAAATAGAAGAACCAAATAAAAACACCCACAAGAACAAGGATAAAGACGCTAAATATAATTGTCTGTCTGCGCTTCTTCATAAAAAAATAATACTAACCCAAGTATACTACAAAAGAAGAGAAAAAGAAAAATGTAGCAATGCTACATTTATGAGGCAAGAACTTGATACTTTAAATCATCACCTCGCTCAAAAGCATCGATAGATTCAAAACTTACATTATACATCGCATCAATAGATTCTTGGGTGTAGTACGCAAGATGCGGCGTAATAATAACACCAGGAAGACGCAAGAGCTCTTGAGAAGCTTCAAGTTCTTCTTCGTGTTCAATAACATCGAGCCCAACGTGTGCAAACTTCCCACGACGAACAGCCGCAATGAGGTCTTCACTCTTAATGAGTCCTCCGCGAGCCGTGTTAATGAGAACTACACCATCCTTCATTTTATTAATACTCTCTTCATTAATCATGTGCTTTGTTTGTGGAAGAAGAGGTGCGTGAAGACTAATAATGTCTGAATGTTGATAAATTTCATCAACGCTCTGTACGTACTGAAAACCATACTCAATTGCGAGTTCTTCATTTGGGTGAGTATCGAAGGCGAGCACTTTCATGAGAAATCCCCGTGAGGCAATACGACATACCTGAGCCCCGATGTGCCCAACTCCAATAACGCCAAGGGTCTTCCCCTTGAGAGCCATCCCCTTGAGTCCCGTCTCATCAAAAAGCCCCTGGTTCGTCTTGTCTTCACCCTCAAGAACCCTGCGCGCAGCAGCGAGCAGGAGTGCAAATACGTGCTCTGCAATGACGTGTGATCCATAATCAGGAACACGACATACCTCTATTTCCATTCGGCTACAGTACCCAAGATCAATGTGATTGTAACCTGCACTCCTCGTCACAATGAGTCTCAGACGAGGAAGCTCTGCGAGCACCTCCTCTGAACAATGTGAGTGAACCATCACACAAATAATTTCGGCATCGTGGGCATCCCTTACGGTAGCGAGTGAAAGTGGTTCCTCAGAGAAAACAGCATCAGGGTACTTTTCAATGAGTTTTTTTTGCTCATCTGGTTTTACTTCAAAAAAATATTTTTTCATAGAAATTTAAAATTAAGGCTTAGTAACGAAGGTGAATCATCTTCTCAAGAGCTCTCCGATGTTTCTTCTTGTGTGAAAAACCATCTTGGTTTGAGCGATAGCCAAGAGCTATTACGAGGACACTCTTAAGGTTTGCATCCAACTCAAGAATTCGATCGTAATCCTCTAGCTTAAGGTACTCAAGAGCACAAGCATCTACCTGGAGATCTGCAGCGGCGAGCAAGAGAACTCCTGCAGCAAGGTACGCCTGATTAGTTGCCCAAGGAATAAAACTTCCCTCTTCTTTTTTTCTGCATACGAGAGCATTCACATCTTCATTCCTCAAAGGAGGAGAAGAGAATTCTTTCGTAGGATCAAGGGCTTTGTGCTCCTGAAAAACACTTGTAATGTACTCAGGAGAAAGTTCCTTGTGGACAGCAAAAACAACGAGGTGTGAAGCATCGCGAACTTGCGTATGTCCACAAGAGACCTCATAGAGTTTTTCTTGAAGTTCCCTATTGTGAACAAGGACGAGGTCGTAAGGTTGAAGATTGAAAGCTGAGGGTGAGAGGTGTACAGCATCAAGAATTTCAGTAAGATCTTCCTCTTCTAATTTTCTACGAGAATCAAAAGATTGGGTGCTGTAGCGCCAATGTAGTTTGTGTGTAATACTCATAATTCAAACGTATACTTACGTCTCTTTTAGTATACCTTATTTATAAAAAAAAAGCCTAGGTGGCATTTTTTCTGTGACAATCGCGGCAGGCAACAGTGTCTGGGTCCATTGGTTTAAAGGGGAGCTCATCAACAGAAGCACCACATTCACAACACGACCAATTTCCACAATAGATTTTTTGAAGTCGCGTTTGTCCTGAAACTTTCTTTCCGTGGCACTCACGACATGAGATAGTTGAAGGGTCTTTCGGTTCAAATGGTAGAGCATCAATAACCCCACCACATTCTTGACATTCCCAATCACCAGTATACATTTTTTTATCTTGCATATATTTTACGATTAACGAATAAACTACTTTTCCCCTACACAATATGCACAAGTTGAAAATTACTCCCACTATACCACAAAGAAAAAAGAATGAAACGTAAGTAAAAAGAGCGACCCCATGGCACTCTTTTTTAGCTGCTCGACTAGGGATCGAACCTAGATTCTCAGTGCCAGAAACTGATGTCCTACCATTAGACGATCGAGCAATGACACCATTATAGCGAAAAAATAAA
>PDWI01002277.1_pt1 | contig 29154 bp, 27 predicted proteins | sample 1430891 | NCBI WGS metagenome assembly PDWI01 (sample SAMN01162508, study PRJNA174530) | Oral metagenome, whole genome shotgun sequencing project. | biome: Marine environment; feature: Marine mammal; material: Swab sample of the gingival sulcus; isolation source: swab sample of gingival sulcus... | reverse complement strand
TCTACACATTTCTTAGAACATATGTTGTTTAAAGGAACTAAAAAACGTAGCACGCAAGATATTTCAGAACTTTCCGATTATTTGGGTGGTGCTATGAATGCGGCTACCTCACGGCAGTATACCTGCTATTACGGGCGTGTTTTTGAAGCGGATACGGATGAACTTCTGGATTTACTTATAGATATGCTTACCAGTTCCACTTTAGATGCAAAGCAGATGGAAGTGGAACGAGGAGTTATTTTAGAAGAACTGGCTGCTTCTGATGATGATGTAAATGAAGTGGCGCAAAATGCAATTCTTCCTTTGGTATTGGGTGATCATTCTTTAGCACTTCCAGTTGGCGGAACGATTGAAACCGTGCAGGCACTAGAACATAGCCACATGCTTGAGCATTATCAGCAAAACTATAATTCTCGGGAGTTGGTGGTTAGTATTGCGGGTCAGGTAAATCATGACGAAATGTGTAATAAACTGCTTGCTTTACTTAGTGTATATGGTTGGAGTACTACGCAGGGAATTACTCCTGCACCCCGTCGTAGAAAAGCAGATATTAGTTATATTGGCGGAGAAGAAAAGTTTATTCCGCATTCTAGTCGGCAAAGTGCCGTAGTGATCGGTATGCCGGGAATAAATCTTGGGCATGTGGATGAAACTGCTTTAACGATGCTGGATATTGTTTTAGGAGGTGGAGTATCATCTCGTTTATTCCAAGAAGTTCGAGAAAAACGCGGTCTTGCCTATTCCACGTTCTCTTGGCATTCTAATTGGAATGAGGGGGGAATTTTTGCTTTAGAAGCTGCCTGTTCACCAGAAAATACTGCACAAGTAAAACAGGTAATGTTGGATTGCTTGCAGGCAGTTGCTAACGATGGAATTTCACAACGTGAATTAGATATTGCATTCAAACAGCGTCAAGCTCAGCTAATTTTTTCGGCAGAAACGAATGGCTTTAGAAAGAATCGTTTAGGGTATGCGGAAATATTTCGCGGTGAATTAAATTCAATTTCGTATGTTTTGGAACAGGCACGGGCAGTAACGATAGCAGATGTGCAAAGAGTGGCAGAAAATTTACTTTCTGTTCCGCCTGCCGTAGTTATTAGCGGTGGTGGCAAGTAGGTAAAGCATGAAAATAGCAGTTATAGGTGCGCGGGGTCGTATGGGGCAAGCCGTGTCCCAAGCAGTTATGCACGCTCCCGATTTAGAATTAGTTGCCCAATTAGATGTGGGTGATTCAATTAGTGTAGATACGTTACAGGGCGCAGAAATTGCCATAGAATTTACTGTTCCTACTGTTAGTGATAATAATGTGCATAAATTATTAGATGCTGGTTTGCATGTGGTAGTGGGCACTAGTGGCTGGAATGAAGAACGTTTAGAAAAAGTAGCCACACATGCCCAACGTGCACAACGGGGAGTGCTAATTGCTCCTAATTATTCCATTTCAGCCATCTTAGCGATGGAGTTTGCGCAAAAAGCCGCGCGTTATTTTACGTCAGCGGAAATAATAGAATTACATCATCCGGATAAAGTGGATGCTCCATCTAGTACGGCTCATAATACCGCTCATCTAATTTCCCAAGCCCGTAAAGGTGCGCACCTATCGGATATGCCCGATGCTACCGCAACTGACCCATTGGGGGCACGTGGGGCAAAAATTGCGGGAGTAAACGTGCATGCTATTCGGATGCGTGGATTATATGCACACGAAGAAATATTATTTGGAAATACGGGTGAACAATTAAGTATTCGGCAAGATTCCTTCACTCAAGATTCATTTATTCCAGGTATTTTATTGGCGATACGGAATATTAAAAATTATTCTGGTTTAATCTATGGTTTAGATAAGTTCCTAGAGATTTAGTTTGCTAGGGTGGTCCACCAGAGATGCTGGGTAACTTCATGCTCGTCAATTATAAAGTTACGACGTGCTCCGCAAGGGGCAAATCCAACCTCATTTAGAATTCGCGCCCGTAGTTCATCGCCGGCAAAAACCCAAATATAAATTTCATTACCATTTGCATCTCTTACAATATCGGTAATGGCAGCAAGCATGCGGGCTTCGTGGTCTTGTCCTATAAATTCACTAGAAAAATCAAAATTAGTAATTTCGTAAGCTGTTCTATTTTCTGACACTTCTTGCGTTGGGTTTAACTGACTAAAATCTAGCGGCTCGCAGGGTATTAGGGCAGAAAAACCACATATTTCTGCTGCGTTTATAGCTACTAGCACATGATGGTTAGGAGAGGGTAGGGTGTTAATGGTATTTTGCCAAGTTTGTGCAAAGTTTTCTGCATTGAGTTGAGTGCGAGTGGCATTAGTAATGGGAGCGCCAATAACCTGCACTATTAACTCGTGCATTGCCCGTGCTTGAATAGTTCCAATACGTGTTGCGTCGGTACTGCAGGCGGGACGAACGGATTTCTGTATTTCTTCCACGTATCTATTTTCGCAGAATATGTGGAAAATTACGAAAGGGTGTATGCTAACTAATCTTTTCCGCTAATATCAAAATATGCATATCACGTCTAAACGTCCTTTTGGGGCAGTTGCTATCGCTATGGTTACACCATTTCTTCCTAATGGGGAAGTGGATTTACCTAGTGCACAAGATCTTGCCGAAAAATTGGTAGACGCTGGTTGTGATACTTTAATTTTGTCGGGGACAACCGGAGAAGCTCCGACTACCCATCAGGCAGAAAAAGATGCTTTAACGCTTGCGGTAAAAGAAGCCGTAGGGGATAGGGCTATGATTATTTGTGGCGCGGGGTCTAATGATACAGCGCATGCGCAACGTATGGCCCAGAGCGCAGAAAAATGTGGAGCGGATGGATTATTGGTGGTTACTCCCTACTATAATCAACCCGTACAAGAAGGTATTTTTCAGCATATAAAAGCGGTAATTGAAAGTACCGATCTGCCAGCTATGCTCTATGATATTCCTAGACGAACCGGCGTGGAAATGAGTATGCATACGCTTACTAGGCTTGCATCCCTCCCGCAGGTATTGGCGGTTAAAGATGCTACGGAAAATATAGATACGGGAATGCAAAAAATGCAACAGAGTGGTTTAGCATATTACTCTGGTGATGACGCTACGAATTTTTCTTGGCTTGCCCGTGGCGGAGCGGGAGTGGTATCGGTGGCAGGGCATTTATTTGTAGAAAGTTTACAAAAGTTAGTGGCTAGTTTTGATAAGGGAGATTTAGAAAGCGCACGTAGGGAGCAAGCCTATCAATTGCCTTTGCTTGAGGCTATTGTAGCTGGTGGGCAAGGTGCAGTAATGACTAAAGAAGCATTGCAAATGTTGGGAATGATTCCTAATGCAACGGTGCGTTTACCGTTAGTGAGGGCAAATGCCACGGAACTAGTAACACTTCGTAAAGTCTTAAAACAAAAAGGTTTATTATAAATATAGAGAGAATTTGGTAGGCAAATATGAATGAAATTTCTGCGGAACTTCCGCAATTAGCAAAAGATACTGTGCGTATTGTTCCTTTGGGTGGCCTGGGGCATATTGGTCGTAATATGACCGTATTTGAATGTAATGGTCGGTTACTTATTGTTGATTGTGGGGTGCTTTTTCCTGATGATGCGCAACCTGGCGTGGATTTGATTTTACCTGATTTTTCATACATTGCAGATCGACTTGACCAAGTTGATGCTATTGTTTTAACTCACGGACACGAAGATCATATTGGTGCCGTACCTTATTTATTGAAAATGCGTCCCGATATTCCACTTGTTGGTTCTGCTCTCACTATTGCTTTAGTTGAAGCGAAACTTACTGAACATAATATTGAACCCTATACCTTTGTGGTCAGTGAAGGTGACGAGGAACGATTGGGCGAATTTACGTGTGAATTTATTGCGGTAAATCATTCTATTCCCGATGCGCTTGCTGTTTATATGCGGTCAGCTGGTGGCAATATTCTTATTACCGGTGATTTCAAGATGGATCAGTTGCCTTTAGACGGTCGTGTAACCGATTTACGTGCCTTTGCGCGGGCAGGGGAAACTGGTGTTGATTTATTTATGGTCGATTCTACCAATGCTGAGGTACCCGGTTTTGTTAGTTCCGAAGGGGAAATAGGGCCGGTATTAGATGGAGTATTTGCTAGTTCTAGCGGGCAAATCGTAGTGGCATCTTTTTCTTCGCATATTCATCGGGTACAGCAGGTACTTAATGCTGCAGAAAAAACGGAACGTAAAGTGTGTTTTGTAGGTCGTTCCATGGTTCGTAATATGGACATAGCTGCCGAGCTAGGTAATCTGCATGTTCCTGCGGGAGTATTGGTTAGTTTGAAAGAAATTATGCTACTCCCACCAAATCAGCGCGTCTTTATGTCTACTGGCTCGCAGGGTGAACCCCGAGCAGTTTTAGCACGCATTGCAGCGGGTACGCATAGTCGGATTGTAGTTGGGGAAAACGATACCGTAATTTTTGCTTCTTCACTTATTCCCGGTAACGAAAACTCGGTTTATAAACTAATTAACGGTTTGACAAAATTGGGAGCACGAGTCGTACATCAAGGTAATGCTAAAGTGCACGTGTCGGGGCATTGTGCACAAGGGGAGTTGCTTTACGCCTACAATATTGTGCGACCGCGTAACGTTATGCCTATTCACGGTGAAGTGCGACATCTAGTTGCTAACGGTTCACTGGCAGTTAAAACCGGAATTTCGGGTGAAAACGTACTTCTGTGTGAAGACGGTAGCGTGGTGGATTTAACCGCGGGTAAGGCAAAGGTAGTTGGGCAAATACCGTGTGAACAAATTTTTGTAGAGGGTCGTAGCGTTGGGGAAATTGATGAAACTGACCTAATGGAGCGGATTACTTTAAGTCAAGAAGGATTTATTGCCATTATTGCGGTGGTAGATATGCAGTTACGAAAAGTTATATCGGGTCCTTACGTACAGGTACGGGGAATGGCTGCTAGTGATGAAACTTTTGCTACTATTTTGCCCGATGTGTCGCAGGCTTTGGTACAAAAATTAGCAGACGGGGAAAGTGATACCTATCAAATGCAACAGGCAATGCGACGGGTGCTGGGGCGCTGGGTTGCTAAAACATTGCGACGTGGGCCTATGATCATCCCTATTGTGCTGGAAAACTAAAAGAAATTTAGTTTTTTCGGCGTGCCCGTACAGAAATTTTTTCTTAAGCACCTAATGTAGATAGGTAGTAGGTATTAAGATATAAGGAGCTAGCTTGGCGGCACGAAAACCGCGGAAAAATTCTTCTCAGACCACCAAATCGTCTGCGTCCACCTCCCGTGCTAAACGCACTACTAAAGGTGCGACCCAGAAATCGGTAACACGCAATTCACATGATGGTTTGGCACTTGTTTTAGTGGCACTTTCAGTGCTAGTGGCTTTAGCACAATGGTTTTCTTTGGATGCCATTTTTCTCGGCTATCTCCGTCATGGTGTGGCAGGAGTGGTAGGTTTAATTGCCTATATTGTGCCAATTGTGGGTATTGCGCTCGCGGTTAAATTATTTTTACATCGTAGGCCGGAAACTAATTTACGTATTTTCTCCGGTTCTTTAATGCTTTTAATTTCCGTTACGGGACTTTTACATATAGTTAATAAGCTCCCTGATCCGACTATTGAATTTTCTGCTATTGAAAATGCTGGTGGTGGGCTGGGCTGGATTGTCGGTGCTGGTTTAAGTAAGCTCTTTACTCCTTGGGGTGCGGCTCCTATTTTGGTGTTGCTTGCTCTCTATGCACTTTTATATATTAAAGACACTTCGGTGCGGGACGTATTGGATTGGGTAAAAGAACGTAGTTTACAGGCAGAGGAGGAATTAGAGCCAGAAGCTGAGGTGGAAGTAGCGGAAGTAGAAACAGCTCCAACGGCAACTAAAGCTAGTCGTCTTTCTAAATTAAGTTCTAAGGTGAAAGCTAAAGAGAGCATAGATACGCCTGAATCTGAGCCAGTAACACCTGCAAAGACCACAGTTGCTCCGCAAGCTAAACCGACCAGGGTTAAAGCAGTGCCAAACAGACCCGTGAAAAAAGAGACGGTAAAGCCAGAGGTACGGGCACAGCGTCCGACACAAATGGAGTTAAGTTCTAATATTACCTATACTTTACCTGCTTTGTCGCTTTTGCAAGAAGGTGCACCGCCCGTAGAACGTTCTAAAGTTAATGATGACGTGGTTGAATCACTAACGCGGGTTTTCTCTGAATTTAAGGTTGATGCGCAGGTGGTTGGTTTTTCGCGGGGGCCAACGGTTACGCAATATGAAGTGGAATTGGGTCCCGGCGTTAAAGTAGATCGGATTATGCAGCTATCTAAGAATATTTCTTATGCGGTTGCATCGGCTGATGTGCGTATTTTGTCCCCAATTCCAGGTAAGTCTGCTGTGGGTATTGAAATTCCTAATGCAGATCGTGAAACGGTACTGATTGGTGACGTGCTTCGTTCTACGGTTGCGTATAAAGAAAAGCATCCTTTAGCGGTTGGTGTAGGTAAAAATGTTGGTGGGCAATATGTGATGGCCAATTTAGCAAAAATGCCTCACCTGTTGGTTGCTGGTGCTACTGGTAGTGGTAAGTCGTCTTTTATAAATTCCATGATTACCTCGATTATGATGCGTTCTACGCCGGAGCAAGTACGCATGATTTTAGTAGATCCAAAGCGGGTGGAATTAACAATTTATGCAGGTATTCCACACTTGATTACTCCCATTATTACCAATCCAAAAAAGGCAGCCGATGCCTTGGAGTGGGTGGTACGGGAAATGGATCAACGCTATGACGATTTAGCTGCCTACGGTTATAAAAAGATTGATGATTTTAATGCGGCAATTCGTGAAGGTAAGGTACAACCACGCGAAGGATCACAACGTAAACTTACGCCATATCCCTATTTATTAGTAGTGGTAGACGAATTAGCGGATTTGATGATGGTTGCTCCGCGTGATGTGGAAGCCTCTATTCAACGTATTACACAGTTGGCGCGAGCTGCGGGTATTCATTTAGTTTTGGCTACCCAGCGACCATCAGTAGACGTAGTTACGGGACTAATTAAAGCTAATATTCCTTCACGCTTAGCTTTTATGACTTCGTCTTTAGCTGATTCACGAGTTATTTTAGATTCTTCGGGTGCAGAAAAGTTGATTGGTATGGGTGACGCGTTGTTCGTGCCTATGGGTGCTTCTAAGCCGATTCGCGTACAGGGTGCTTGGGTGGATGAAGATGAGATTGATGCAATCGTCAAACACGTTAAAGCACAAATGCAACCGATATATCGGGATGATGTGTTGGCAAAAGCAGAAACTAAACAAATTGATGAAGAAATTGGTGACGATTTAGATACCCTATTGCAGGCGGCGGAAATTGTAGTAAATACGCAGTTTGGTTCAACTTCTATGCTCCAACGCAAACTCCGTATTGGTTTTTCTAAAGCTGGACGAATGATGGATTTGCTTGAGTCACGTAATATTGTGGGTCCTTCCGAAGGTTCTAAAGCGCGGGACGTGTTAGTTTCACCCGAACAGCTAGAAGACGTTTTGGCTCTTATTCGGGGTGAAGACGTTAATTTACATGAAGAAGCAGAAGAATTTGCTGATCCTTATGATGTTGCCGATTTTGGTGATGTGGATGTGGCGCGGGAACCAGATGGCGATTTGCGTCCATTTGCTGCTGATGAAGAGACCGTTAAGGTGGATGCGGGTAGTGATGATGAATGGGAAGCTGATCAGCGTACGGTAGTTTATGAAGTAGATACGCGCTATGCTGATGACCCGATTCAAGGTGAGCAGCCAACGGTGCAAATTGCTACTAACTATTATGATGATGACGATGTGGACGGGGAAGACGGTGAAGATGCTTGGCAACTTACGGGACGCTAGGGTAATGTTAATGTTTTTAATGTGATAATACGGTATTTATTTCACTGTTTGCCAATAATGCTTTAAGCTAGTGGTGTGAACAAAGAAGTTAAGCAAGTATCAAATTTTAATATTGCAAATGCGTTAACCATGTTGCGTTTAGCGCTTACACCGTTATTTGTTATGCTTTTTTTGCTTGATTTTTCGCATTATCGTGTCATTATTTTTGTAATTTTTTTAGTGGCAGCATTGACCGATAAACTTGATGGGGCGTTAGCGCGTTCTCGTAATTTAATTACTGATTTTGGTAAATTGGCCGATGCTATGGCTGATAAAGCACTGGTAATTTCGGCGTTGTTGTTATTGTCTTGGTCTGGTTTGCTCTGGTGGTGGGTTACCGTACTATTTATTGTGCGTGAATTGAGTATTAGTTTAATGCGTATGCGCATGCGTAAAGTAAAAGTAATGGCTGCTGGTAAGGGCGGAAAACTAAAAATGGTAATGCAGACTATTGGTATTTCCGTTTTACTTTTCCCGTGGTTTGCGATTAGTTTCTTACCACTTTGGCTGGCACAAACGATGGTGTATGTCGGTTATGGATTTTTAGCTTTGGCACTTTTCTTTGCTTTTACTTCTGCGTACGAATACGTGCGTGAAGCGTTGCGTTTAACGCGAGAATTAAATGCGTGATTTGTAGACTTTGGAGCAAGTGAATATTTTGGGCGATGTGACGCAAGTGAATAATTCTACGGAATTAGTGTTACAGATTGCTGATATTTTACGGAAAAATAGTGCAAAAATTGCGGTTGCTGAATCTTTAACCGGTGGGGCTTTAGCTTCTGCTTTTGTTGATGTTGCTGGTGTTTCTGATGTTTTTCCAGGTGGGGTTATTAGTTATAGTAATCTAATAAAACATGAACTTTTAGGGGTAGATGCAAATTATTTGCAGACTTTTGGTGCTGTTAATGCGCAGGTTGCTTTGGCGATGGCACGAGGAGTGGCGAAAAAATTACATACGGATTATGCAATTTCTACTACGGGAGTTGCTGGTCCGCAAGATACCGCGGATGGTAAAGCGGGTACGGTTTTTGTGGGAATGTATTTTCCAGATAGGGAAATCTGTCGTGAATTTAATTTTTCTGGCAATCGGAACACTGTGAGAGAACTTACGGTAAAAAGTGCTTTAAGTGCCTTTTTAGCAGAGTTTTTATAATATAGTTGGGGTAGTGCACGGGAATAAAATTCCTTTATGAGCCGTTATATTGGATATAACTATTTTTAGTGCAGGGAAGGGTAGATCATGAACTTAAATACGCAAACGCACTCGGATAATGCGCTATTGCGTCGTGAGTTGGGTGATGTGTTACGGGAATACCGTCAGCGTCAAGGGCGTACTTTGCGTGAAGTTTCTTTGGAGGCACGTGTTTCCTTAGGTTATCTTTCTGAAGTTGAACGTGGGCAAAAAGAGGCTTCTTCGGAATTATTAGATTCTATTTGTCAGGCTTTGAATGTCCCTTTGAGTCATATTCTACGTTTAGTGGCAGACCGTATGGATATTATGGCTGGCAGACCACTACCCACACAACGCACTATGCGCCCACTTGCGGTACGTATTCCTGATTCAATTCCAGATTCGGTGGTAGATGCCGAACTTGCTAATATGCGCTTGTAAATGAAACATACTGAATTTTGGGATGTGGTAGGACGAGTTTTTCCTGCAGAGCAGGCTCAGTCTTTAGTGCAAGATTTGGTGTTGGTAGAATTTAATGCAACTGCGCAAGAGGCATTAAATGCGGGAGTTCCACCGCTTTTAGTATGGAAAGCAATTATTCGGTTAATGGATTTGCCAGAAAAATACGAATATTTACATCGTGTAAATCCCGCAGACGAAAAACTATTTCGTAACTAATTTTTATTTTTATATATTTATATTAGATTTAGTTCGGTTTAATGTTTTTAGTGTTTTAATAAGGAACAACGTCTGATTTTGGCTTCATAAGATTGCTAGGTTCGAAAAATGTTTTCGGTATTTTAATAGCATATTAGGGTGTCGGAAAAGGTGTCGGAAAAGAAAATTTAGACAAGATATAGTAGTGTTTGTGAAAAATAATTTTGATTTAGTAACTATTTATGAATCGGCTTTATTGTTTGCTATTGCGCATGCTGTGACTGTTCCGGTGTATCCTGAGTTTTCGTATGAGATTTCTTGGGATGGGAATAATTTTAGTTTTAATGATTCCAGTGGGATTCGCGGTACTATCGCTTTTACTGAGGATATGTGTTTTGCTGGGATAAGGAATTATTGTCATGAGGAAATAAATATTTCTGAAGTATTTGATTTATTATCTCCCAAGTTGCAGAGACTGGCATTAGATGAGACTTTGCAGTATTTGCTTGTATCTGATGGTAAGCCAAGTTTAAATGCGGTCTTTTGGGTTGAGAATGATTCCTTATCAATTTATGAGTCTAAAGAATATTTATATGATATCGGTGGGGATTTTGTTGCATTTTTCTTCAAAGATCATAATGAGCAGATTACCTATTTACAAGAATATTATGATATGAATGAGGCTCAGCTTGCTTTAGTGTTAAAGCTTTATAACGCCTATAAAAATACTGGTTATAAAGGTTTTATTCTGGATCCTGTTGATTTTGACTTCCTTGCAAGTTCTGGAGAAATGGAAGACTGTTTAGAATCACTTGCAGAGCTTAATATATATGCAGAGAATTAATTTTATTGGAATTAAGTATTTTATTTTTTAGAACTTGAGTTTCTATGTTTGAGGAGTGTGAATTGTGGTGGATGAGTATGATCCTGAAGAGCATCTGAAAAATATACCTGGATATGAAAGGAAATATCCTAGGGCTTGGAGTGTAAGTATGACTCCTAAAGAAGCTGCCTATTTTTTCTTTAAGAGAAAACGGTGTCTTGGTCCATTATGTTCTGCGAAATTGACTAGGTATAGCAATAAAGAATATGTAGGTTTGCAAGATTTTGCTGGTGCTGGCTCTACTGGAGGTAATGTTTCAAGAAGGACTTACGAGTTTGAGATTCGCTATAAATGTTGCAGGTGTGGACGGGACTATTCTTTAAGTGAGTTAGCAATAGGGGAAAAGATTAGTCCTGCATCAGATCGTGGTAAAACCAGAGAACAGGTTGTTGCGGCTGACAGAATTGCAATGGAAAATAAGCCTAAGCCTTTGAATGTGAAGGATATCATATTTAATATGATAATGTTTGCTGGCTTGGTGGTAGTGATTGTTTTACTTAGAAATTTAGGCATTATTTAAGGGGTGTGCTATTGATATTTCTTTGTATAAATTATTAAAACAAAAAATTTCATAGTATAAAGTAAAAATTTCATAGTATAAATATAGAAATTTCATTGTATTAAAACCCCTGTGCTTTTAACCATTGGAACTGGTATTTTTATTGCGTTCTGGTTTCTGCTTTTTACCTCTGGTGAACGATTTGTTTTTCAGGGGTTTTAGTGTTTTTAGGATGCAGAGTTTTGTTTATTTATTTTTAGACTTATTTATACTCACAAAACCTATTTTCTGCATATTTTTCAGCTTTTATTATGCAGTAATCTTGGCTGTTATATTGATTTTCTGCATATAAAATACTATATTAGTATGCAGAAAAAAGGGGGATTGTGTGAGAAAATTTGATTACTCATTCTTAGATAATGGGTTACTACCTGCAAATCTTATTAATATGACTGGCAGTATTTATTCTTTACGCACTGCTGCGGGTGTTAGAAAAGCAGAATATGCTAAGGTTTTTACAGAACTTGAAGCAGTCGCAAAAGTACAATCGGTAAAAAGCTCTAACGCTATTGAGGGTATTGTAACTAGTGACCAGCGTGTTGTAGAGATTGTTAATCAAAGTAGTGCTCCACTTAACCATAATGAAGCAGAAATTGCGGGTTATCGTGATGCGCTCAATGCGATACATACAGGATATGAACATTTGTCATTCACTGAACGTGACATTCTGAAACTGCATGAAATAATGATGGCTATTGCAGGATATGAATATGGTGGCACTTATAAAAATGATGATAATGTGATTCTAGAAGTTGATGCTGATGGTAATCGTAGAGTGTGTTTTGTTCCTACGCCCGCAGCCGAAACCCAGGTAGCTATGCGACAGTTAGAACTTGCCTATCTTGATGCACGGTCTAATTCAAGCATTAACGAGTTGTTGCTTATTCCGTGTGTGATTTTAGATTTTCTATGTATTCACCCCTTTAGGGATGGGAATGGCAGAATATCTAGGTTGCTATCTTTGCTGTTGCTTTATAAGAGTGGTTTTGATGCAGGTAAATATATTTCTTTTGAGGAACAAATCAACAATAATAAAGCGTATTATTATGAGGCACTGCGTCAATCCTCTAATGGGTGGCAAGAAAATGAGAATGATTATTTTCCATTCATTCAAAACTTTTTATTAACTCTGTATTCTTGTTACAAGGAGTTAGATAAACGTTTTGCTGTTGTGCATGGTAAGAAAATCACTAAAACTGCACGTATTGAAGCTACAGTGTTAAATAGTTTAACTCCTGTTTCTAAAGCAGAAATTTGTGCTATTCATCCTGATATTAGCCCTACTACGGTAGAAGCAGTGCTTGGCAAAATGGTAAAAGACAAAAAAATTATTAGGATTGGAGCTTCTAGGAACATCAAATATATACGAAATCAAAAAAGTTTAGAACATTAGAAGAAAAGTATTCTGAGCTTACACGTTCTCAAGCAAGAGCTGTAGAACAGTATCTGATTGAGAATGGAAATTCTCAACTAAATCAAATCAATAGTATCGCTAGAAGAAATCCTCATTATGAGGGTGCAATGCATTGGGCTGAACGATACATCAATGGAGGTTAGGATGTCTCGGTTTGAGTTGGATTATAACCCAGTAAGTAAATGGTATATCGACAGAGAGAATGTGCTTCCTGCGCAGATAAGGGAAAAACTGGATCTTATGGATTATATTCCCACCAAAACATATCAGCTACAGGTCGTTAAAAAATCTCGGGTGAAACCGCAGGTAGGTGATGTGTTTGTGGTAGAGCCCGTTGCTGGGAAATACTTTTACGGCAGAGTTTTAGCTACAGATATAGATTACTTTACTGATAATGAGCCTTTTAGTGTTGTTATTATCTTTAATATCAGAACTGAAAGTCTGAACTTAGATAATTTTATTCCAGACTATAATCGTATCCTTCATAATCCATGTTTTATTCATGATATGTATTGGCAACGAGGCTTTTTCTATACGGTTGGAAATATTCCCTTAAATGATGAAGAAAAAAATCTTGATTACGGTTTTTTTAAATGGTTTACACTGAAACCGGGTGGATATTTTGTTGACTGTTATGGTAACGAACTATCACAGCAACCAACTATAGTGAGTAGTAGTGGAGCAGAAACTATTTATGGCGTGGCGATGGGGCTTTGGCAGGAGTTTATTATTAATCCTTCTTTGTTGGATGATGAGTATGATTTTAGTGAGGAAGGTGTTATTAGAAAAGCTGATGTTTGTCATTCTGAAATATCCGACACTGAAGAATCTAGTATTGAGGGGGCTGGTTTGATGTCTTGTAAGTTTTTGTCTTATTTTAATAATGGTTCTGATAGTGGTGTTTGTTTATCGGTTGAAGATGATAGTGTTTTTGCTTTGGGGGAGAGAGTTAACGAGATTGAGGATATGGCTTATATGAATGGGTATAACTGGGAGGTTCTTATTCGTTTTTATTTAGCTAAAGAGTATCCTGTTTTGCTTGAGGGTTTGGAGTGTGATTCTGAGGCTGGTCTTTTTGTTGGGTATTATTCTGATGGTGTGTCTGGTAAAGAAAAGGCTGACAAGCTATATGGTGTGTTAGAGGCTTTTGTTGGTGATGAACAGGTTGTGTGTGGTTTTGTTGAGCGGTATGGTAAAGAAATCGAATGGGAGTAGCTTCTCTTGTTGTTGAAACTATTTTTACTGCTAGAAGATGTTAATGTTTAGAGCTATTATTCTTAAAACAAAAAATTTGATAGTACAAAGTAAAAATTTCATAGTATAAATACAGAAATTTCATTGTATTAAAACCCCTGCACTTTTAACCATTAGAACTGGTATTTTGATACAAAATGTTTTCTTGTTTTGTGTTGGTGCTGTTTCTACTTTTTACCTCTGGTGAGCATCGTGTTTATCAGGGGTTTTAGTGTTTTTAGGACAATGTTCGGGTTGCCTAGTTTGGCCTTATTTGCGGCTCATGTTACCTATTTTGCTGTTTTTATTGCCCTGTTTTGTTTATTAATCCAATAAAAAAATAGCCACCTAGTGGTGACTATTTTTGAAATAGATCTGAATGTGTGCCTGTATCTGCAAGGGTTAATGTTAGTATGTCATCTTCTATCAAATAGATAAGTAACCAGTCTGGTTGCAGATGGCATTCATGATAGCCGATGAAGTTACCTTTTAAAGCATGAGGCTTATATTTTGTATCGAGTTCTTTACCCTGACGTAAAGTATCGATGACACTTTCTAAAATAGTCATATCTAAGCCACGCTTTTTAGCACGTTTATAGCTTTTCTTAAAAGCGTTGGTGTATTTAACTTGATACATTATTCTGCATCCAAAGCTGACATTAGGTCACGCATATTTGTATAGCCTTTGACGTCAGGGTCATGAGCGATGCGTTTAGCTTCAGCCATAGCTTTTAGTGTTTCTTTATTATATTCAGGCATGCTTACAGAAAATGGTAGACCATTTCTAAGTACACATTGGTTAAGAAACATGTTAACAGCTGTGGACATATCAAGACCAAGCCTTGAGAAAAGCTCTGTTGATAGTTTTTTAGTATCAGAATCGATACGGATTTGGGTTGGAACTGTTTTAGCCATAATTATTCCCTCCTTTTAGTATATTGTAATACAAACAGTTTACATTGTCAATCAAAAAAGGGAATCATAAACAGCTAGGGCTGTTTATGATGATCCGCTTGGTGCTGTTGGTGATGATTTCATGTTCCAGATTACTGCTGAGGAAGCAGAAAATCTGAAATGCCAAAATGGCGCCTCAAGTTATGAATCTGAAACAGGGAAAATTTTGAGGTCACAAAATGTTACCTCAAGTTGGGGTGGTGCAAGATATCTACCTTATGCTTTTACGGAGCAGGGTGTGTATGTGTTGACGACTGTGCTTCGTGGTGAACTTGCTGTTAAGCAAAGCAGAGCCTTAGTGCGTGCTTTTAGAAGATGAAAGATTATCTAGTTGAGAATCAAAGTCTGGTTGGCTCACCTGAACTATGGAAAATATCTGTACAGACTAGTCAAAACATACGTGACATTTCTAAGATTAGATCTGAAATGGCAACTAAAGAAGATATTTTGCAGGTACAAAATGGGTTAGATAAGGTAATGAGAAACTTTAAAAGAAATTTCTCAAGACACCACGGTAGTAATGACTACGCATTTAATTGAAGATGTTACTTACGCGTGTGACACTATGCTCCTACTCAATAAAACAAAAATCGGCTATTATGGCTCACCTTTAGAACTTATTACCCAAGCAGAAAAAGTGCACGACAAGCAGATGACTTCTTCGGCTTTAGAATACGTATATATGAACATCCTAAAGGGTAGTAATGAACAATAAAACGAGTTTATTTTTAGGCCTGTGTACGGCTTTAGCTATATCGTTAATCATAATAATTAACTGTCTACTCCAATTAAAAAAAGATTTTTTTTATCCTGCTCAATTAGCAACCATTCCTTTAACTAGTTTGTATACTGCCAGCTTTTTACTTGCTTTTATAGCTAGCTTGAGTGCGATATTGATGTGTAGAAAAAATTCTCCGCTAGCCTCTCCAATCACGATAAAAGGTAGTGGAAAACAAGTATTACGCGAATACGGTAATTATATTTTGCCAATAGTGCTTTTAGTTCCCTTAAGTTCCGTAGCTTCAATCTATTATGTGTATGCTAGTGCTACGGGTGGAAAAGTCTTGTGGCAATGGTTATTTGCTGCCACGGTAACCCTATTATTTATTACCAGTTTAAGTTACCTAATTGGGGTGCTTGTAAATGGGTGGAGAGGTGTCTTTTACGCGGTTTTTATAATTGCGATAATAGAATTTTCTTTCCCATACTTAGTATTTATGATAGGTGGTTATACAGAAATACCATATTTAGCAGGCGAGAAAATAGGGTCAGTAGTACTTTTTGAATTGATTCCATCGCATATCCCCCTAGTGCATAATTTCTCTCTCGCTTGGTGGGGAATTTATATTCTGGAATTAGTGGTTACGATCGGAATAATCGTATTGCTTTGGGCAACCCAGCGAAATTTTGCCAAACTTGGAAAAACTCCATTTTTTATAACTGGAGTAGCGGTATTGCTGGGTTTAGTAGCTATGTGTGTGTGGACGACAAAAAATATTGCTTTAGCAGATGAATACGTAAACGATAATATTTTTTGCAAATCAGGTACGAAAAATTTTCAAGTATGTGTTACCGCAGAAGAAAAACCAGCAATTGATCGTTTGTTAGCGGTTGGTGAAAAAGTTTTAGGTCGTGTGCCAGGTGATCATAGTGATGTGCTTATTAAAAGTTCTCTGGCACAAATTGATACTAAAGGTAAAAAAGTAGTGCCTGTTACTGTTATTGGCACTGATGATGGGGCTAAGCAGATGTCGTTTGAAATTGCGGCAGATTATTCTGGACTTAATAAATGCGTGGAAAACGATATTTCTTTCGCACTATCTTTAACCTATTGGCTAGCTAATAATCCAGAAGATAATAAACTGGGGATAAATGGTGATTTTGGGGAAGATGATTTTGAAACAAAACTTTGGAAAATGCGGGTAGAAGAAGTGAAATCTTTCTATATAAAAAATAAAACGGACATTTTAGAATGCAAACCTCTCACTCTTCCTTAATACCAATTTCCGTGCGTGCACATCGGCTAGTTGTGCCATTTTTTATGACGTTATCTAGTGTTATAGTGCTGGTTTTCTTTCCAGATTACGTTTATTTTTTCGCTAGTGGATATGACACCATAGGAAGACCAATACTTACGCAAGAATTTAGTTGTTATTTACTTGCCTGGGCAATGACAATTATGGTTTCTCCGCGTTTTTATTTATGGCATACAATTGGGAAATTTGAACTTAGTGTTTATAAAATATTAGAAAGTTTATTAGTAATAATTTTTCCGGCATTAGTTTTTTATATAAGTGTTCCGAAATGTGCTACGGAATCGGTTGAATGTGCTACATCTGGGGAAAATCCGCTAGTTATTATAACTAATGTAATCGTATTTTCTTCCCTCGCTTTACTATTTATAGGATTGTTAGGAGTAATGCTAGGAAGTATTAGTTTACTTGTGGTTAGTATTGGAATTTTATATTTGCAAGCTAATGGTTTAATAATCATGTTCCTTCCCTTTATTTGGACTTTTTTACCTAGCTCAATGCAATCTGGTAGCGGATTCGATGCAACTATTAAGTGGTTTTGGGTGCTTGTTTTGCCGTTATTAGCTGTATTTATTAGTGGTAAAAGGCGTATGGTCCCGTTAATGCGCGTAGGCACACTTTAAAAACATGTCAATCTTGCTGGTGGTATACTTATTTTGCGTAATTATTTGAAGAATAGGTAGAAAAATATTTCGTGAATAATCCATTTGAAAAATTAGGTAACATTACCCAAAATTATGTAGACGTGCGTCCCGCATATCCTGAAAATATTTTAGATGAACTAGATATTTTTAACGATACGGTCGTGGCAGATATTGGTGCGGGGACGGGTAAACTAACTGCACAATTACTTTTGCGCACTAATAATATTTGGGCAATAGAGCCTTCTGCTGATATTCGAGAAGGATTTTTTGCAGCTCTTCCTGATTTTCCGGTCTCTCATTTTTTTCCCACTTCGGCTGAACACACCAAATTAGCGGCTAATAAATTTGATCTTGTAACCTATGGCCAGTGTTGGCACTGGTTAGATGAAGGGGCAGCTTTAAAAGAAGCAAGCCGTATTCTACGTCCACAGGGGAAAATAGCAATTCTATTCAACCAGTTTGATGTGAGTGTGCCTTGGGTGTTACGACTATCAAAAGTTATGCGATCTGGTGATGTGCACCGTATCAACAAACCACCCCGGTTAGAAAAAAAATTTGTTAATATAGAGTTTTTTTCCACTACGTGGGAAGACACAATTTATGCTAAAGATTTATTAAAACTTGGCACTACCCGCACTTCATGGATTAAATCGGATACAGAAAATCGGCAACGTATGCAGGATAATTTACGTTCCTATTTGTATGATGAACTGGGGTATAGTGACGTTGAACCAATAAAACTGCCATATCATACCTATATGTGGACGGCACAGATTTCTTAAAATATTGATTGTCTTAAATGGCTTAAAGTGACTACACCTCTTAAAGATACGTGCAACCAGATTTTGGCATAGTGACTTGCAATTCGTTACCAGTGATTTGGTATTGAATGTTAGGGACTGCATACTATATTTAGGACTTGTGAAATAGGTTTTTAAGTTTTTGTGTTTCACAATAGAAGTAGTGCTCATTATGTTATGCGGATAGTGAGTAAAAATCTATTGGAATGGAAACTTATGACGCAGGTATTTGAATTCTTTGCAGAACAGCCAATTTTATTACTATTTTTCCTAATTGGTGTGGGTATGTTTTTTGGACATATCAAAGTCAAAGGCGTGTCTATGGGCGCTGCGGCCGTGCTTTTTGTAGCTATCGGTTTTTCGGCTTGGGGAAAAGCAAACGGGGTTGAAGTTGTAATTCCACATATTGTAGGTATTTTAGGGTTGGTCTTATTTACCTTTGGTATTGGTAATAATGCGGGTCCATCTTTCTTTGAAAATATTAAACGTGCTATTGGACCGATGTTTACCATGGTCATTATTTTCTTCCTAGCTGGTGGTGTGGGCTATTTAGTTGGAACTAAAGTCTTTGATATGGATACGGCACTTATTGCGGGCGTATTCTCCGGTGCAGTAACTAATACGCCAGCACTTGCTGCAGCAGGCGAGGCTTCAGGCAATCCGCAATTAGCTACGGTAGGCTATTCCATTACCTATCTTTATGGCGTGGTAGGAATGATGCTGGCAAGTGCGCTCGCGATTAAAAATTCGGGTTCGGATACCGATAAGCCAGAACCGGTAACGCACGCTAATTTACGTGTTGATCGCGAGGATAAGCCACATTTAGGAGAAATCTTAGGTCTGTTTAAGACTCCAATTGAAGTATCACGTTTACGACGTGGTGAAGTTGGTCCAATTTGGATTCCAACTAAATACGATATTTTAGAAAAAGGCGATTTGCTTACTATCGTTGGTTCAACTAAACAAATTGAGAAAATGATTGATTTAGTAGGGCATCGTTCTTCACACTCACTACGTGCTGATCGTCGTTTCTTGGATTTCCGTCGTATTACGGTTTCTGAGCCAAAAATTGCCGGTTTAACGGTAAAAGCGGTAAATGCTATGATTGCCGAGCGTTTTGGGGGTGCCATTTCTCGTGTGCGTCGTGGTGATACCGATATGCTTGCTAATACTGAACTTTTGCTAGAAATGGGTGACCGTGTAAGGGTTATTGCGCCGACGCAAAAGATGAAAGAAATTTCGGGTTTCTTTGGTGATTCTACGAAGGGGCTGACCGATATCAATCCAGTGGTATTGGGATTGGGTATGGCTTTAGGTATTTTTATTGGTGAACTTAAATTCCCATTACCAGGTGGTTCAGCGTTTAGTATGGGTGCGGCTGCAGGCGCATTAATAATTGGCTTGGTCCTAGGGCGTATTGGTCGTATTGGAAAGCTGGTTACGGCATTACCAAATACTACCTGTTCTATTTTGGCGGAACTGGGCTTGCTTTTATTCTTAGCACAAGCAGGCACAAATGCGGGCGGGCAAATTGCTAAGGCCTTTACTTCGGGTGCATGGATCAACATTCTAATCTTGGGCGCTATAATCACCAGCATTCTTGCGGTTGGTTTATACGTTACAATGCGTGCACTCTTTAAGATGGGTGGTATGCAACTATCCGGTCTTATCGGTGGCGCGCAGACTCAACCAGCAGTATTGGCTTTTGCTAATGGACGTACTAATTCTGATCCACGTGTAGCACTTGGGTATGCACTGGTCTATCCGGTGGCTATGATTGGAAAAATTTTAGTGGCAACCATTTTAGGCTTGATGTAGTGTTTGTGTAATTATGGTAGTTAAAGTAGCTTGCAGAGTATCTGGAAAAGTAGCTGGATTATGAAAGAGTTGCTGAACTCTGCAACTGATTTGTTTGCTACTTTACCGAAAAATTTGCAGACCGCATTGGGTAAAACTCAGTTACGGGAAAGTTCTTCGGGCGCACGTTCTATAATTCGTAGTTTGGAAGAACTGGGAGTAGATACTATTTTTGGTTTGCCCGGTGGGGCAATTTTACCCACTTATGATCCGTTATTACACTCTAGTAAATTACGGCATATACTTGTTCGTCATGAACAGGGTGCAGGTCATGCTGCTGAAGGATATGCGGTTGCTACGGGAAAGGTGGGAGTCTGTTTAGTTACTTCGGGTCCGGGTGCAACTAATTTAGTTACTACGCTTTTAGATGCAAAATTAGATTCGGTACCTTTAGTAGTTATTACGGGGCAAGTTGGGGCAGATGTAATTGGTACGGACGCATTTCAAGAAGCCGATATTGTGGGTGCATCCTTACCCTTTACGAAACATTCTTTTTTAGTTACTGAGGCAAAAGATATTCCTGCTCGTTTAGCAGAGGCATTTTATATAGCACAATCGGGTCGCCCCGGACCAGTACTGGTAGATATTACTAAAAGTGCACAGATCCAACAAGCAGATTTTGTGTGGCCACCAAAGCTGGACTTACCGGGATATAAGGTTCCTAATGGTATTGATAAATCTGCTGTACAAATGGCTGCTGAATTTATTAGTCAAGCTCAGCGTCCAGTATTTTATGTTGGTGGGGGTCTGGTACGAGCACAGGCTAGTGCGGAGTTTAATAACCTGGTGGAATTAACCAATATTCCAGTAGTTACTACCTTGAATGCCCGGGGAATTTTTCCTGATGCGCATCCTAATTGTTTGGGAATGCCCGGTATGCACGGTACGGTTCCTGCGGTTACGGCATTGCAAAAAGCAGATTTAGTGATTGCATTGGGTACACGTTTTGATGATCGGGTAACGGGAAAAGTTAGTTCTTTTGCTCCGGAAGCAAAAATTATTCATATTGATATAGATGCGTCAGAAATTTCTAAAATTAAATTTGCACACGTTCCCATTGTGGGTAATTTAGCTACTGTTATTCCTGAACTGTATAAGGCGTTAAAATCTTTATATCAGTCTGCTGATATGCCTGATTTGCGTAGCTGGTGGAAATTTTTAAATCGGCTTATTACTACCTATCCAGTTAGTTTTGAGCTACCTGCCGATAATGCTTTAAGTCCGCAGTATGTGCTAGAGCGTTTAGGTAAAATCGTATCTGATGCTATTTTTACTACTGGAGTTGGCCAGCATCAAATGTGGGCACAACAGCAAATACAGCATAATTTTCCCCAGCAATTTATTACTTCGTGTGGTGCGGGAACTATGGGGTTTGGGGTGCCGGCAGCTATGGGTGCAAAAGTTGGTAATCCGGATAAGACCGTCTGGTGTCTTGATGGTGACGGTTCGTTTCAGATGACTAATCAAGAATTAGCTACGTGTAGGATTAACGATATTCCAATTAAAGTAGCGTTGATCAATAATTCTGCTTTAGGTATGGTGCGTCAGTGGCAAAATCTGTTTTATGGTAAACGTTTTTCACATACTGATTTGCATACGGGGATTGGTTCGGTAGGTATTCCAGATTTTGTTAAGCTGGCAGAGGCTTATGATTGTGCGGCAATGCGGGTGCAAAAAATAGCGGATGTAGATAAAGCTATTGCGTGGGCGATGCAAATAAATGATCGTCCCGTAGTCATTGATTTTGTAGTTTCTCCTGATGCAATGATTTGGCCTATGGTTAATCCTGGTGTTACCAATGATGAAATTTATTATGCACGTAATATCCGTCCAGATTTTGGTGATGAATTAGAGTAATTATGGAAAAGCGTATTTTAGTTTTAACGGTAGAAAATAAAGTGGGAGTACTTTCGCGAATAACTGGAGTTTTTTCTCGTAAAATGGTGTCTATACACGCGATTAACGCTCAACCCTTGGAAGATAATAACTTTACACAAATACGTATAGAAGTTGCGGTAACGGACGTAATTTTTAGGCAACTGGTACTACAACTAAATAAATTAGTGGTGGTGTTGGAAGTTATCGCACAATAAGTTTTAGCGTTAGTGTCTAGGTGTAATGATTTTGCTTATGAAAGTAATATGAACTTAATTGTTGTTTGTGTGAAATATGCGTGGACGTATTAACTCTCTTTTTTCGTATGGCTGTTGTAAGTTAGTATAGGCTTATGAAACAAGCGCAAAAAAAAGTTCCAGTTACCTCTAAAGCTGGTAGACTAGGAACTCTTAAAGTAGCGATTTTACGTTTAATTTCTGCGTTTGGGACTGCGTTTGCACTTATTCATATTGGGCATATATTTGCTTTATTTTTTACTCAACGTACTATTCATCCTGCATTGTGGGCGTTGGTGGTTACGGGAATTATTATTGCCGGTATCGGTGCGGGGCTAGAAATTGCTATGGGTGCGCGTCAGGCGCGTTTGGAAGAACAGCGTTTACGGCGAGCTTTGCTTTTTTCTCTCTATCAAGGCTCGCAAATGGCAGTGCGTGATAGTGGAGAGAGTCAGCCGGCGCATGTAGTTAACTTAATGACCGATAATGTGGAGCGGGCTACCGAATTTAAGCAAAACTATTGGGGAGCGACGCTCGGAGCATTACTAATTCCTTTTATAACCGCGTTATATATTACGGTACGTATTGATTATGTTACGGGTATAGGAATTTTTTTGGGCGCAATTTTAGTCCCATTTTGCGTGCGGGGATTTATGCAACTTTTCCGTACTCGTTCCAATAAATCACGTGCACAGCGTGCACAGTTAGTTGCAAAATATCTGGATGCGATTCGTAATTTGGTTACTATTCGGCTTCTTGGGGCAGGTTCGCGTATAGAACGTGAATTGCGTGCAGAGGGAGAAAAAAATCGGGTTGCCATAATGAAAATTTTGGCAGGAAATCAGATTGTAATTTTAGTTTTAGATGGGGCAGTATCCCTATTTTTAGTAGTTTTTACGGTGGTTGTGACCGCATGGCGAGTAAACACTGGGCATCTTGCGGTAATGCAGGCATTGACCGTGGTATTGCTAATTATGTTGGTGTTAGAACCTTTGGCGCAGGTGGCAGGATTTTTCTATATTGGTATGGGGGGAATGGCTGCACAACGGGCAATAGGTAAATATTTTACGGCACGGCAAGTAACGAATGACCCAGAATTTATTACTTCTTCATTACAACGGGAAAAAGTAGAAGTGCCGTTGCTGAGCACGGATCCGCTTTTGCAAGTTGCGGGATTAAATTATAAATATGATACGGTTCCGGTGCTAACTGCATTAAATTTAGATGTGGCACAGGGTGACAAAATTGCTATTGTGGGAGTTTCGGGTGCTGGTAAAAGTACGCTAGTGTCTTTATTAAAAGGCTATCTTGCGCCACAAGATAATTCTTTATTTGTTGGTGGGCACGATGTTGCTAATTTATCTGCGGAACAGTTACGTGCAGTGAGTGCGAGCATGGCACAGAATACTTGGCTTTTTTCGGGGACTATTGCGGATAATTTACGGGTGGCACGTCCTGCAGCTAGTGATGAAGAGTTATGGTCAGCATTGGCAAAAGCTAATTTGGATAAAGACGTGCAGGCAATGGTTAATGGTTTAACTACGGAAGTAGGCGAGCGTGGTTCATTTTTATCAGGTGGGCAGGCGCAGCGACTTTCTTTAGCCCGTGCCTTGCTTTCGGAACGAAAAATATTGTTAATGGATGAGCCTACTTCGCAAGTTGATTTAGAATCGGAACGTCTTATTGTGGAGGCAATAGCAAATATTCCTAACGATATTACGGTTATTATTGTTACGCATCGACAATCATTATTGAAAGCAGTGGATCGGGTATACCGTCTGGTTGAGGGAAAGTTGGTGCAGGTTGATGAATAATTCTTTGCGTTCTGTTTTGCGTTGGGTGTTTGGTATTACGCATCCCGTGCATCGTCCCCTATATTTTTCAATATTGATGCGCATATTATCCCAGACCACCAATGTTTTAATATTTGCTTTAGCATCCGGTGGATTAGTCGGTTTAATTACCGGAGAAGTTAAACTATATCGGCTTTTGGTAGGGATGCTTATTTTAGCTGTTATTAAGGCTATAACGGCATATTTGGAACAGTTTTCTGGTCATTATGTTGCTTTTAAATCATTAGAACTTTTACGCACAAATGCTTTTGCGTCCCTGTGGCCAAAAGCTCCACATATTATAAATCAAACTAAATCGGGTGATTTACTTTCAATTTTGACAAAAGATATTGATCGTATTGAGGTGCTTTACGCTCACACTATTGCTCCTATTGTGGCTGGGGTAGTAGTGCCAATTAGTTTAAGTATTACCGCGGGAATTGTGTTTGGCTGGGATTTTTTTGCGGTCTTATTTCTCGGGGTTGTGTTGGCTATTTTTGTGGTTCCGTTACTAGGGTTTCGTTACGCATTTAATGCTAGTGATGAAGTGTTAGGAAAACGTAAGGAATTAACACAATATATTACTGATTGCGTGTTTGGGGCAGAAGAAGTAGTTGGTTATGGGCAGGAATTAGCACGTTTTACGCAGTTAGATTTGCTAGCAAATGGAGTATATAAAAAATCTATGCAGGCTACGCGATTACGTGCTTTGCGTAGAGCGCTCAACGTTATACTGCATTTGGGCACGATGTGTGGCGTGTTATTTGTGGGTGTTCATGGTGGGTATAGTCCGGTGGTGGTGGCATGTGTGCTCGGTGCTTGTATAACTTTATTTGAGGCACCGCGTGGAATTGAAGATGCTGCCGGTGCGGTAGATACATCTTTAGCTGCGGCTCGACGATTATACGCAGTATGTCATGCTCCGCAACCAGTGCAGGATGGAACAGTTGAGTTTGCGGCACATGAGCCAGTTACAGTGCACTGGCAGGACGTTACGTATCGGTATCCTACTCAAAATAGAGGAAAGGTATTAGATAAGGTAAGTTTTGTTGCGGAAGCTGGAAAACATCTGGTTATTTCTGGTCATTCTGGTTCGGGTAAGTCTACTGCGGTAAAGTTATTGTTACGTTATGACGATCCGAATGCGGGAGTAATTTTATTAGCGGGGAAGCCCGTACAAGAATATACATTAGATTCATTGCGTCGTGCAGTTGCATACGTTCCGCAAAAATCGCAGTTATTGAATGGAACTATTGCACAAAATTTACGTTTAGGAAATATTGATGCTAGCGATGAAGAACTTTGGGAAGTGCTAGAGACGGTATGTCTGGCTGCAGAAATACGTAAAATGCCACAGGCATTAGCAACTTTAACAGGAGTGGAAGGCAGTGGACTCTCTGGTGGACAGGTGCAGCGTTTATGTTTGGCACGAGCTTTGCTTACTAGGCCAAAAGTTTTAGTTTTAGATGAGTTTACGGCAAATCTAAATGTGGAATTAGAACAAAAAATTCACAGTAATCTGCAAAGTTATTTGCAAGGAATTACGGTTATTGAAATTACGCATCGCGTAGATAAAGAAAATGTTAATAGAGATTATATTCAGTTTGAGCAGGGAAAAATTTTAGCTCGTTAATTTATTTATTTTCTTTGCTGCGGTATATTATTTAGTATGGCAAAGAAAAGAAATCCTAAGTTTTGGCGTAAAGTTATCGCTTTATCAATTGTTTTTGCAATGCTTGGCTCATTAGTTATTAGTGCTATCGCTAGTCTTTTATAAAGTTTTTATAGTTATTACGTATCGTTTCTATGCATTGTGGGGTAGAAATTCCTTTATTTTTTGCTATGAATACGTAGGTTCCTTGTAGTAGTTCAAGATAACGTGCAGGAGAAATTTTTTCTTTTAGCGCCCATTCCAGTCCGGTAATGCCGTCACTTTCTACCAGTAATTTCTCTAAAGGTACTCGTTTTACCATCTCTCGTATCTTGTTGTTCTTTAGATAATCGGGATTGATTGTAAAGTAGCAGTTTTGGGCGAGGTAAGCATCAATAAACTCGGTGTCGTCGTACCAGTGTATAAGTTTAGGCATGGTGTATTTGGCTATTATTTCGGCAATTTGTTTTTCTTGCCCTTTGGTATGCAGGATGACTGGTTTATGTAATTTTTGTGCGATATCCAGTTGGGCAATAAAAATATTTGTTTGTGTTTCCAATGGCGCTTTGCCCCAATAATTATCTAAACCAATTTCACCAATTACTGGAATTTCATGAAATATTTTAGTTAGTTCGGGTGTGAATTTATTTAGGGGATTGTTGTGATGACTAATTTTTTGCGTATCTGCGTCCCAAGGGTGAATACCAAAGGATAGTTGTATTTGTTTAGTTTGAATTTCGTGTGTGAAGGCATCCTGTAATTTTTGGTATTCGTTCACATTTAGGGCATTGACTAAAAGTCGTATATCGTTTTGTTTTAAGAGTTCGCGTATTTTTGCATAATGCTGTGGTTCAAGGTGGGTGTGCGTATCAATAATCACGATAACAGTTTAGCGGAATTATATTTTTATGTTCTTACGGTTATGTGTTTTGTGGTTTTGATAGTCCATTCCCATAAAGGTGGTTTTTATTGGGTGTGTGATTAGTAAATGTGTAGATAGGTGAGGGTGACTAAAGTTACTATTAGTTGTTTCATGTTACAATGCCAATTGTTTTCCCTGTTTAATTATTGTGTTTTGTAAACGGGGGGGGTGAAAGCGGTAGGATGATATCCATTTTTATAATTGAAGTCATACCCATATAATTTGTGCTACTTATTTGTTATAATAAGCGGAGTATTTATTTTTTTTGTTCTCTCATTCTTTTTATATGGGGGTAGAAGGGTGGAATTAAATGAAATCCACATTAAGAAAGATTGCTTTATTTACTTCTTTTGCTCTGCTTTTGAGCGGATTTTCGGTTTTTTCTCCAGTTGTGCATTATGCGCAGGCCGCTACTTCTGGTCCAGTAGAATTAGATATTAGACAACCTGCAGTAACTGATTTTGATAAAGAAGCATTAAAACGGCAAATTGTGTGGGCAGATTTTGCTAATGCTAAAAACGTGGACATTATTAACGGAAGAAAGATGCTGAAAGTTGGGTCAGTAATAACAATGAACCCAACTAAGGGCTACGTGGTTACGGCAACCGTTAAAGCCTTAAAGCCTTTTAGAGCAACGGATCTATTTAAAGAAAGATTAGATGCAGATCCAAATGCTACTGCAGCTGATAAAGCATTTTATGACCCAAATGCCCAGAATGATGGAAGAATAGTTGTTGAACCGCAATCAACAAGATGGTCAAATATGGCTAGATCTGGGTTTGCTGTGCCAGGATTAGTTACCTTAGCATCTGCCGATAATGGCAAGCAAACGGGTGTAGTTTTTGATTTAAAAGCAACATATTTTGGCACTCCTGTTAAGCCAGCGGTTGTTTATGCTGATGGTGAGGAAGCAAATCCAGGTGAATTTACGGCAGCTATTACCAATGGTACTCCTTGGGAAATGTTAGCTAATGTTGGGCAAAATATTGATAGTAAACCACCCTCGGTTGTGCCGGCTTGGAGGCATGCTGCGCGGTGGTCTGCACTTAACGGCAAAATAAAATATATGGTGGATCCGAAGGCCAATAAAACTGAAGCGGAAGCGCCAAATGGGCAGTGGACTCGAGAAAAAGTTGGTGACGCTGGTCTTGGCACCAAGTTCTTTGGTGGAATAAATAACTCTATTGGGAGAAATGAATCGACACCAATTGTTATTTCTAAAGAAGCTAGTGAAGTGCAATTATTCTTTAATGCTCGGGGTAAACAAGCATCAATGTTTGGCTTTGTGGTTATGGACGAAGGTGATGCGGAAAAATCATTTGGCACGGCACAGCACTTAATGAAAGTAGATCAAGGTCAAGTCGGGCAACCTTATGTTGGTTCTGAAAAAGCAGATATGGATTTAGGGTTACCGGGTAAAGACTGGGTACGAGATGATGACCGTGGAGCCGATGAGGGTGTAGTGCAGTTGATGGGTGATGCTGTGCAAAATGATACCAGTGGTAATCAAAAACATTATCCGCAAAGACTTGCTAGTAAAAATACCTATGAGTTGCCATTAAAAGTAGCGCTTGATGGTAATAAAAAAGCGTTTGTTAGAGGTTGGGTAGATTTTAATAATAACGGTAAATTTGATGATGATGAAAGATCAGAACTTTTAACCGTTACTAAAGATGGTAAAGCGGAACTAAACTTTAATAACATTCCACAGACCGTAAATACCAAAATTGAGCGAATTGGTATGCGGGTGCGTGTGTCGCTTTCTGAAGGGCATGTGGAAAGACCAACTGGTTATTCTTTTAGTGGTGAAGTTGAAGATTTCAAGATTAACGTAGTTCATCCACCCCGAGGTAAAGTAAAAGAAACTACTGATATTCAAGGTCAGGTACAAAAAGCATCATTTGTTGCCGATAGTGGTTTTAAGGCATTTGGACGTTTAGATTACGGTTTTGCTGGTCAAACCGAAAACAAAATGGATATTAGCGCAGAACATCCCGTAAAGATTGTTACCCCAGCTGGTAATTTAGTAGATGAATACACGGAAACAGGTATTGGTCATTATGCGGTTGATGCACTGGGAAATGTGGTCTTTACTCCCGAAAAGTCATGGGATGGTAAGAAAAAAGCTAAAGGTGTAGTACTTCGGGCTACTGATAAGAATGGGCGTAACACCGGTTGGACATTAGAAGAAGAAACTGATGATCTAAAAAATGTTAATGATGGTGAAACGGTTGGTTATCTAATTGCCGGCAAGAAAACAATGGACGCAGTTTATGTGCCACATGTTATTCCAGTAGTACCAACTACCAGTGATAAAACTAGCTCAGGTTTACAGGGGCAACCACAAAGTGCTAAGCCAGAGTTTACAGAAGGTGATGCACGGGTGCCTATGAAGCCAGAGACTTTGGCTTTTGATACTGATGAAAATGGCAACCTTGTTGGTCAGCCAGCAGGTGCTACTGTTAGTGCAGATGGTAAGACGCTTACTGTTCCAGGTGAGGGTACTTACACCATTAAAGATGATGGCACTATT
>PDWI01002275.1_pt1 | contig 29158 bp, 23 predicted proteins | sample 1430891 | NCBI WGS metagenome assembly PDWI01 (sample SAMN01162508, study PRJNA174530) | Oral metagenome, whole genome shotgun sequencing project. | biome: Marine environment; feature: Marine mammal; material: Swab sample of the gingival sulcus; isolation source: swab sample of gingival sulcus... | reverse complement strand
TCTTTCGCTACGGGTACCCCGCCAATCTTGTGATGTCAAAAGGGAACCAACAGCGACAGTACTATTGTTGGTTGTTAGCTATTGGATAAAAGCTAAAAGAAAATTAAAATCAACAGATACCCGTAATTTTTATATTGATTTACTTTAAATCGAACTCACGTTATTATACCATTTATAACCTGAATTTACCTTATAAACAGGGAACGTATTCGTTATAAAAAAACCATTTTGCCAAGGTGGCAAAGCCTGTTTCCAACAGGAAAAACCATTTTGCCAAGGTGGCAAAGCCTATTTCCAACTGGAAAAACCGTTTTGCCAAGGTGGCAAAGCCTATTTCCAACTGGAAAAACCGTTTTGCCAAGGTGGCGAAGCCTGTTTCCAACTGGAAAAACCGTTTTGCCAAGGTGGCAAAGCCTGTTTCCAACTGGAAAAACCATTTTGCCAAGGTGGCAAAGCCTGTTTCCAACTGGAAAAACCGTTTTGCCAAGGTGGCGAAGCCTGTTTCCAACTGGAAAAACCATTTTGCCAAGGTGGCAAAATGTACCTATTGACGAATGGTTATTGACTTTCTGATTACTGCTGTCGTTTATTGGTGATATTTTTATAATGCTTGTAGCGTTCTAAAATTTCGCTCACATACAAATAAGGCTCTTCTCCTCGGCAATAGCCATATTTCACTAATGGATCATTATAGAAATCAGCTCGTGATTTTTGCAATAAATAGTAAGCGACATTGTTTTCCCATTTATCAGGGTTGGCTCCATATTTTTGGGTTAAGCGTCGGGCATCTTGTAAATGACCCAAGCCCACATTATATGCTGCCAAAATAAAAGGAACCAAATCGGTGGTATCTTTCATAGTGGGTAATAATTGCCTTTTTAGCATACTCAAAAACCTCACTCCTGCGGTGATATTCTCTTGTGCTGACGATGTTTTTGTTACGCCATATTTTTGGGCTGTTGTAGGCATCAGTTGCATCAAACCAAAGGCTCCTGCTCTCGATTTCACATCGTTATTAAAATGCGACTCTTGATAACTCAATGCAGCCAATAAACGCCAATCCCATTTGATAATTTTAGCCTTTTGCTTAAAGAGATTATCATATTTCGATATTTTTCCACTACGCAAAGTAAAATATTGACGATTGGCAATATGCATTGTTTTAGGACTGATAAAATATCGATAATTGATATAGGCATAATGCCTTGTCTTCTTAAATTTCTTTAACCACATGTTCAGCTCTTTGGCTAATATGGTATCGGTTTTTCTCACTGCCCATGTAAATTCTTCTTTTTCGCTAAGGCGTAAAGAGGCGTCAATATTTTCGTAGTAGTGCATATTTGCCATGGCAACATTTTTTGTTGCTACTGTAAAGTTAATTTCACCATTTGCTACTTGATTAATTAAAACATCAGATAATAGCGAATCGACCTCAACAATATGAATTGGATTTTTGAGTGTTTCTGAAATTAATTGCAGATGCTTGGCAATGGATGATCCTTTGACAAGATAAATTGTTTTTCCTGCCAGCTGCGGAATACTATCGATATAATTGGGATTGTTTTGTGAGATACGCTGCACCAATACTTGATGCGAAGTGCTATGAGGGATAGATAAATTATATTTGGAACTGCGTTGGGGAGTTGCCACCAAATTCATGGCTAACACATCTATTTTACAAGAGTCTAATTTTTGAAAGGGAGTAGCCAAATTATCGCTAACGGTCAATTCCAGCTTTACGTTTAAATGTTCGGCAAATGCCTGTAACATCTCATATTGAAATCCCATTATCAAACCATTATACACAAAATAATTGGTTACATCATAACCAATTACGGCACGCAATTTATCTTGCTTTTTTATTTGCAATAAGGTAGCAACTTTGGGTGCTTGTTTTTCTTCTTTTTTATGCTCAATATTCGATTTACAGCTTATTAAGCAATAGAATAATAGTAGATAAATAAACGGTCTTATGTATTTGCATGGTATCATATACTACTATTTCGTTCGACAAAAGAAACAATACGAGTTGAATTTTTCTTACAGTTCAACAACGTATTCTACCATTTGCAATCCAATTTTATCCAATTGAAAAGTCCTATTTTCCTTTTGGGTAAATTCAGATTACAAATGGTATTATTTCTTGGCTATTTCTTTACGATAACAATGCTTTTACTTTATCGGCAATTGCTTTTCCATCGGCTTTTCCTGACAATTGTTTCGTTGCCATACCCATTACTTTACCCATCTCTTTCATACTGGTAGCACCAGTAGCAAGAATTATCTCTTTAATGGCAGCCGTTAAAGCCTCATCACTCATTTGCTCAGGCAAATATGCTTCTAACACTTCTTTTTCAAATAATTCTTTCTCCGCCAAATCGTCTCTACCACCTTCTTTATAGGTGGTTGCCGAATCGTTGCGTTGTTTCACCAACTTTTGGATTATTTTTAATGCCACTGCATCGTCTAATTCAGAGGCTCCTGTTTTTGTCATTTCTAAAGTGAAAGCCGTTTTCACAGCTCTAATGGCTTGTAACTTATCTTTCTCTTTAGCTTTCATTGCCGCTTTCATATCAGCATTTATTTGTTCTAATAAACTCATCGTTTTCTTTTTTTATGATTATTAAATTGGTGGTAATATATTCATTTTCGATTGATAATATTCGCTATTGATAAAACAAATCAAAGCAAACACACCTATTTTTTCAAATTACCATCTCCTTCCATTTTGTCTGCAGGACTTTTTTTCGGCTTTCCGTAGGATAAAATATATCATCTTGATAATTTCACACCTCTTCGTATATAAGCAGGAACACGGTCTAACTCGTCTAACTCTTCATCGGATAAATCTGTCAATTGCTCAATATATTCAGGCTTTACAATATTCAACTCTAGTTGAACAGGTTTGCCTTTTTCAACAGGCGAATCATCAAATTCCTTTTCGATTTTACTTTCCTTAAAACCAGTTGTAATAATGGTTACAGAGATTTTCTCTTTTAACTCTTTGTCTTGTCCTATTCCCCAAATCAATTCTCTTCCAGCACCTATGGTTTCGTTCACATAATCGGTAATATTATACATATCATTTAGAGAAAGCTCTTGCTCTCCATAGGTAATATTCAATAATGTCTTTGATGCCAGATTCACCTCATTATCTTTTAACAAAGGAAAGTTTATTGCTTTACGAATAGCTCGAATACCTCGGTCTTCGCCCTCAGCAACGGCCATTCCCATCACAGCAACACCACTATCTTTCATTACAGTTTTCACATCTTCAAAATCAACATTAATATAGCCGTGAAGCGTGATTATTTCAGCAATTCCTTTAGCAGCAAAAGCAGCAACATCATTAGCTCTATCAAAAATATTAGAAAGTAATTCTTTTCTATAAATGGTCATTAATTTTTCTATGTCGATAATCAAAAGCGAATCGACAGTTTCTTTTAATTTTTTAACACCTTCTATAGCATTTTTTGCCCGCTTTTCTCCTTCTTGATAAGGCGTGGTTATCACTGACACAGTCAATATTCCTAAATCTTTAGCAGCTTTAGCAATAACAGGAGCAGCACCTGTTCCTGTTCCAGCCCCCATACTTGCAATAATAAATACCATTTCAGTGTTATCTTGAAGCACCTCATTTATGGCATCTAAACTCTCAATAGCAGCTTGCCTAGCTACTTCGGGATTATTTCCAGCACCCAAACCTCTTGTGCCTAATTGTATTTTTGTGGGGATATTGCTATGTTCTAAATCTTGTTTTTCGGTATTACAAATAACAAAATCAACACCTTTAATACCCTGTGAATACATATACTCTACAGTATTAGAGCCACCTCCTCCAACGCCTATTATCTTAATGATTGACGATTTCTTCTGTCGTGCATAAAAATCAACTAATAAGTCTTCCATTGTTCTGTCTTTTTTGTTAAATCTATTTGTAACCTAAATTTACCCAATTAAAAAGCCCTATTTGCCTTTCTTCTGGGTAAATTCAGATGACAACTGGTATTATTCCGAAAACAAAGTACGCTCCTTCTTACGAGCAGCTTTCTTCTTTTCTTCTGCTTTCTTCTTTTCTTCCGCTCTCGTCTTTTGTTCAGCTAGCTTTTTTTGCTTCTCTCTTTTTTCCTTTTCTAGTTGTGCTTTACGCTTCTCTTTTTTTTCGCTCTCTTCAATTTTCGCTTCCAACTCAGCCAACTTCACTTTAGGACGAAAATGAATTCCTTCTATTACATTCTCTTCAAAACCTGTTGCAATTACAGTAATACTTAGTTCATCGCCCAAATTTTCATCTTCACACATTCCCCAAATAAGATTAGGAGTCTTACCAACAACAGATGCAATGTAATTCTTAATCTCATATTGTTCTTCCACTGTTATGCCATTGTCCTTTCCAGATATCACATTATACAAAATATTCTTTGCTCCTCTAATATCATTACTACTCAACAAAGGAGACTCCAAGGCTTCTTGAACGGCAGCTTTAGCTCTACCTTCTCCTTCAGCAACACCAATTCCCATTATAGCCACCCCACTATTTCTCATGATACTTTCCACATCAGCAAAATCAACATTTACCTTTCCATGTTTTGTAATAATTTCAGACATACCTTTTACTGCTGTAAGTAAAATATCATCAACCTTAGCAAAAGCCTCAGATAGTTTTAATTCGCCGCCATACATATCTCTCAATCGTTCATTCTCAATAACCAACAAAGCATCAACATGCTTTTTTAATTCTGTAACTCCATCAATTGCTTGCTGTGCACGGTCTTCTCTTTCCCAACGAAAAGGAATAGTTACAACACCAATTGTTAAAATTTCTTTTTCCTTAGCCACTTGTGCTACGATAGGTGCTGCTCCTGTACCAGTACCTCCACCCATACCAGCTGCAATAAACAACATTTTTGTTTTGGGCGTTAATATTTGATCAATCTCTTTACTACTTGCCTCTGCCAGCTCACGTCCTCTATCCGCCTTGCTTCCTGCTCCTAAACCATTAGAATCACTTCCACCAAGCTGCACCTTAATATCAATAGGACTATTGATTAAATCTTGCATATCCGTGTTGGCAATAATAAAATCAACCCCCACAATACCCTGATCAAACATGTGGTTTACGGCATTACCACCTCCACCACCTATACCGATTACTTTTATAATCGATTCTTCTTTATTTTCTGCCGATACTGGCAACAACTCTTTTTCTATCATAACCTTTACTTTTTATATTTATCATTATTTACATCAAACGTCTTAACTGCACTCCAGAAGCCTTTAAAAAGTTTTTTTAAACCCTCTCTTGCTTCTCCTTTCGACTCATGTCCTTTTTTATCCTCTTGCTCTGAATAACGTAATCCTTCTAACAACAATCCAACACAAGTAGATGAACTTGATATCGTCAAGTCATTACAAAAAACAATATTCAAAGCAGACGAAGGAACTCCAATACGAACATCTAAACCCATTTTTTTATGAACAAGAAAATCTAAGTTTTTAAGATATGCAGTTCCTCCTGTAAGCACAACTCCTGCTTTTAATTTACTATGTAGTTGCAGATTTTTAATCTCCATTAAAACCACATCAAAGATCTCATGTAGTCGAGCCTCCATCACTCTCACCAAATCCTTTAAAGGGATAAGTTTCTCCTTGTTATTCACCTTTACAGCAATATCCTTATTATTTTCAGGATTAATTTTATCAGCAACAGCCTCACCAAACTGAGTTTTTAATTGTTCTGCATATTTCTTCCAAATATCATAACACGTTTTAATATCATTGGTGATACTCTCTCCTCCAAAAGGAATAACCTTAACATTTTTTAAAACGCCATCTAAATAAATTGCCATTTCAGTGGTTCCTGCTCCAATATCAACTACCACTACTCCTTTTTGTTTCTCTTCGTCTGTCAGCACAGCATCTGCCGAAGCAATTGCACCTACTACTGTTTTTGGAGATTCGATACCCGTCATATCAAACGCTCTTTTAAGTTGTTGCATAGGAGCTTTTCGCATAGTCAACACTTGATAGCATCCCTCTAGATTTGACGTTACTTCCCCTATAGGATCTTCTACTTTTTCCTTCTCATCGGTTTTGTAATAGATAGGAAAAGCCTGTACTATCTTTTCCTCTTTATCGGAAAGATCTAGTTCACATTGCTTTTCTAGTTCCTTTATTTTATTAATGGTTACAGTTCTCTGTACAGGAATAGTTAACTTTTTCTCTAAAAATCTTAATCCATCTCCTGATACATTAGTGATTACAGATACAATATCTTCATCGTCCTTTAATTGCTGTTGAAAAGAGCCTAAAATATCTGCAATATTTTCTGCCACCTCTTCAATATCGATGATCACTCCACGCTTGACTCCTGAAGATTTTACTTTCATCACATCAATCACCTCCATTCTCTCATTGGCATCAACACGTCCTAAAGCACCAATCACCTTTGATGTTCCCACATCAATCGCTAGCATAAAATCTTTTGTTTCCATTAATCTCTTCGTTTTTTATTTTCATTTTTACACAAAACCAACTCTCATTATCGCTTAGTACAAACCACTTGATTGCTATATTTTAAGTTTATTTTACTATACTTATTCCAACCCGTTTGAGAAAACCCTTTTTCATAAAGGGCAAGTAAGTTGCGAAACTTCTTCTCGTAATTTTTCACTGTACCAAACTCTATCTTATGACTTCCTACAATTGGGATTAAAATGAGCTCTCCTTTTTTATCAATATGAATTTGTGCTATTTGCGAATGCCAAAACTTATGATCATGGATATAGTTTATCATCTCAATAAAACTATCTGAAAGCGTTTTCTTATTAACATCTCCAGAAACAACCAACTGACGCGACGTAAAATTACGAGATAGAGGAATTCTACTTCCTTCACTATCGATATAAAAACTCTTGTCTGCAATAACTCTAGCAATCGGTTCACATTGCTTTATCTCCACCACCATATCCCCTGATATCAAGCCATAAACTTCTGCTTTTTCAACAAAAGGATTATTCTCAATTTGCTTTTCCAACTTGTTTTTATCCACCTTAACCATACTCAAATATTGCCAATTAGGTAAGGCTTTCTTCACCATCTTTAAAACATCAGAATTGTTTACAAACTCAGCATTCTGCTGATCCAATATCTTCACATTAATCTGCTTTATTGGTAATTCATTTCGTTTATCACTAACAAAAGAAAAACTTATTACCAAATACCCCAACAATAGGCACCATACTGCCACTTTCATCATTTTTTTCATCATTTTTTTGTCCTCCCTTTATATTTCTAATCTATTCTTTATTGGTTCTATTAACTTATCGATATCTCCAGCTCCTAATGTCAACAACACTTCTAATTGTCTATTCCCCAATACTTCAACTAATGACTCCTTTGAAACATGTGTTGCTGGCACTGTGATATTCTTCAATATCAAATGAGCATCAACTCCTGCAATAGGCTCTTCCCGTGCAGGGTAAATGTCTAATAGGATAACCTCATCTAACAGGTTTAAACTCTCGGCAAACTCAAGTGCAAAATCTTTAGTCCTAGAGTATAAATGAGGCTGAAACACTCCCGTTAATTTCTTACTAGGATATAGTTCTCGCACCGACAAAATACTAGCCTGCAACTCAGCTGGATGATGTGCATAGTCATCAATAAACACCAAATCATCGGTTTTTATTTGATAGTCGAAACGACGACGAATACCCGTAAAAGTTTTCAATGCCTTTTTTATACTCGTTTCATCTACACCGCAAACAATAGCTATAGCTGTTGCAGCTACTGCATTCTCAACATTCAGTTTACCAGGATAGGAGAATTGGATATCTACTATTTTTCCGAAAGGATGAACCATGTCAAATTGATAATACCCATTTACCAAAGTCAAATTTTCAACATAAAAATCAGCTATATCCTCAAGCGAATAAGTATAAGATTTAACCTGTTCGTTTTTTACAGGAAGTCCTTTCTTATGCAAAAAAACACCATTACTGTTAACTTGATTCGCAAAAGTATTAAACGTATTTACCAACTCCTTTTTGGTTCCATAAATATCCAAGTGATCAGCATCCATAGACGTAATTAGGGCAACTTCAGGAAAAAGATGCAAAAACGATCGATCAAATTCATCTGCCTCCAACACCATATACTCACTATTTTTATTCAGCAATAAATTCGACTGATAATTACGAGCTATTCCTCCAAGAAAAGCATTACACCCCAGTTGCGATTGAGTAAAAATATGTGCTGTTAATGTTGAAACCGTTGTTTTTCCATGTGTTCCTGCAACTGCGATCCCTTTTAAGCCATTGGATACTAATCCTAACACTTGCGAACGCTTCATAATGGTAAAACCATTCTTTTGAAAATAATTCAATTGCTTATGAGTTGCTGGTATCGCAGGGGTATAAACAACTAATGTTTTTTCAGAGTACTGAAATGCACTAGGGATAGCTGTTAGAGCATCATCAAATGTAACAGCAATACCTTCCTGATTAAGCTCATCAGTTAGCTTTGTTTGCGTTCTATCATAACCAAATACCTGCTTCCCTATAGCATGAAAATAACGAGCCAATGCACTCATTCCAATACCACCAATTCCGACAAAATAAATATTTTCAAAATCAACTGTTCGCATCTTGTCTATCCTTCTTTATTTATAATATTTGCTATCTCTTCAACAATATCATTTGCAGCATTAGGCTTTGCTAACGCCCTACTATTTTTAGCTAAAACACTACATTTATTTGTATCGCTCAATAGATTTAAAGCAGCAGGAAGCATCTCCTTTATTGCTTCCACATCACGCACCATTACTGCAGCCTCTTTCTCAACTAAAGCCATCGCATTTTTGGTTTGGTGATCTTCTGATACATTGGGAGAGGGAACCAATAAACATGGCTTTTCTATTAAACACAGTTCTGATATGGTTCCTGCTCCTGCTCTAGAGATAATTAAATCGGCAGCAGCATACGCCAAATCCATTCTACTTAAAAAATCATGTACCTTAACATAAGGTAAATCCCATCCTTTTAACTCTTTTTTTATTTTCTGATGATAATATTTCCCTGTTTGCCAAATAACCTGTACATCTGCCTGAGATATTGCATTCAATCCATTCAGCATACTTTCATTAATGGTTCTAGCACCCAAACTACCACCTATAATTAAAATAGTCTTTCTATTGGGATTTAATCCGAAAAAAGCAAGTGCGTCAGTTCGTTTCTGAGCAATATCTAATAAATCATTTCTTACAGGATTACCTGTTAATACAATTTTATCAGCAGAAAAAAAACGCTCCATTCCTTCGTAAGCAACGCATATTCTTTGGGCTCTTTTAGCCAATAATTTATTCGTTATCCCTGCATAGGAGTTTTGTTCTTGTATCAATGTGGGGATTTTCATTTTTCCTGCAACATGCAATAACGGACCACTGGCATACCCCCCCACACCAATCACCATATCGGGTTGGAAATCTTTAATGATTCGTTTTGCCTTACGAAGGCTAGTCAAGAGACGAGGAATAAACTTAAAATTTTCCATAGAAAAACTACGTTGTAAACCCCTAATTGGCAAACCAATAATTTGATAACCTGCAGCTGGTACTTTTTCCATTTCCATCTTACCCTCAGCCCCCACAAAAAGAATATCACAATCAGGATACTTCTCTTTCAAGGCATTTGCAATAGATATGGCAGGAAAAATATGACCACCTGTTCCTCCTCCACTAACAATAAACTTTAAACTCCTCTCCATAATATATTTTCTTACACTCTATTTTTTTCTACACTTTCATTCGCCTTTTTACTTATATTCAAAATGATTCCTAAAGACATACAAGTAAACAATAAAGACGACCCCCCCATACTCACTAAAGGCAAAGGCTGACCTGTTACAAACATCGAGTTGGTCGAAACCGCCATATTAATTAATGCTTGAAAAACAATCATCAAGCCCAGTCCTGCAACCACATAAGAAGCCGTAATACTTTCTGTTTTTTGCATTATAATCCCTATTCGATACAGTAAAATCAAATACAAGAAACCAAGAAAGAATCCCCAGAAATAACCATACTCCTCTAATACAATAGCAAAAATAAAATCAGAATAAGGGTGAGGTAAAACATTTCGCTGAGTACTATTTCCTGGACCTTTACCAAAGAAAAGTCCTCCAGAAACAACAGCTATCTTAGCCTGTTCTTTTTGCAAAGAAGCATCACTTCTTGCTTGTTTATCTACTCTTTCTACACTAAATATTCTATGATGAATAGTTTGCAATCGCCCCACATTAGGCATATAAGGAATCAGTAAAATGAAAATAATACCCAACATGACAACTCCTGTTGTAAATAATCCCATCAGTTTAACAGAAGCATTTCCTAAAAACAGTAATATATAACAAACCATAGCCAACAGTACAGATGTTGAAAAATCATTCCAGAATATGATACCACAAATTACGACCATAGCTACTATTCCAAGCCAAAAGCCCCTATCACTTAGTTTATCACCTATTTTATTTCCATATATTATCCTTGAAACAAGCATTATCAATGCTATTTTGGCAGGTTCCGATGCTTGTATTGTAAATCCCAGAATAGGAACCCTTATCCACCGTGATGCGTTATTTAGATTTTCACCAAAAAAGGCAGCATAAATCAAGATAAGCAAAGCTACAAAGCCCAAAGTATAAGCCTTACCGATCCAGCGATAATAATTAATATTTTGGAATAGCAAAATAACTCCAAATCCCAAAACAATATAAATAAAGCGCTTGAACACAAAATAAAATGTATTTCCATCATGTTTTTGATAAGCCAACATTCCTGTTGAACTATACACCAATAACAAAGATGCCAAGGATAATAATACAATCACCACCCAGATAACTCTATCCCCCTTAAATAAATTACTCATTTTCTTCATTTTCTTTTCTTTTTACATATTAAACACTACATTTTTAAAACAAGAACCTCTTTCTTCATAATTTGCAAATAAATCGAAACTAGCACACGCAGGAGATAACAAAACCGTATCGCCTTTTTCTGCTAAATTATAAGCCTCCCCAACAGCGTCCTTCATTGATGATGTTTCAATAATCGTTTTACCTAAAGGTTGAAAAAACTGCTTTATCTTTTTATTATCTACCCCCAAACAAACAATTGCAACGACCTTCTCTTCTACCAAATGATATAATTCAGAATAATCATTTCCTTTATCGACCCCACCAACAATCCAGACCACTCTCGTTTTCATACTATCTAAAGCATACCATGTAGAATTTACATTCGTTGCTTTAGAATCATTTACAAATACAATATCGTTTACTTCTGCCACTTTTTCTAAACGATGTTCTACACCCTGAAAACTATACAAACATTCTTTTATCGTTTCAGATGTTAACCCCAACTCATTAGCTGCAATAGCTGCAGCCATTGCATTATAAGTATTATGCATTCCTGGCAAAGCCAACTTGTCTTTAAATAAAGTTATAGCTGTTTTTACACCAACGATCATTAATATCTCTTCTTCTAAGAAAGCTCCCTTACTCTCCTTTCCTTTTACAGAAAAAGGAAATTGCTTTGGAATAATTTTACGTTTAGCGACTTCCTGCAACAGCAGCTCATCATCAGCACAAAAAACAAAAACATCATCATTTGTCATGTTTTGCAATATCCTAAATTTAGAATCAACATAATTCTCCATTTTGTAATCATATCGATCTAAATGATCAGGAGTAATATTCATAATTATGGCAATATCTGCCTTAAAATCAAACATTCCATCTAACTGAAAACTACTTAACTCTAAAACATAATGCGTAAAATCTTTTTCAGCGACTTGCATTGCAAAACTATTTCCAATATTACCTGCCAACCCCACATGCAAACCAGCACTTTTCAACAAATCGTACAACATCAATGTTGTGGTTGTTTTACCATTACTACCTGTGATACATATTTTTTTCGCATTGGTATATCTACCTGCAAATTCGATTTCAGATATTATTGGTACAGACCTTTCTTTTAATGCTACTATAATTGGTACCATATCAGGAATACCCGGACTCTTCACTACTATATCAGCAGATAATATCTCTTCTTGAGTATGTTTTTTTTCCTCAAAAGGAATAGCATACTGCTTTAGTACCTTTTTATACTTATCAGCAATTTGTCCCAAATCAGAAACAAACACATCAAAATCTTTTTTTTGAGCCAGCACTGCAGCACCAACTCCGCTTTCTCCTCCTCCTAATACTACCAATTTTCGTTTCATACCTATCGTACTTTAAGCGTTACAATTGTAATTACAGCTAAAAATATTCCTATAATCCAAAATCGAGTAACTATTTTTGACTCAGGAATACCCAACATCTGATAGTGATGATGCAAGGGAGCCATCTTAAATATCCTACGCCCCACGCCATATTTCTTTTTTGTGTATTTAAACCACGACACCTGCAACATTACAGATACGTTCTCCACCAAGAAAATACCACAAAGCACAGGTATTAATAATTCTTTATGAATAATAATTGCAAAAACCGCAATGATACCTCCGATACACAAACTTCCTGTATCTCCCATAAAGACCTGAGCTGGATAAGAATTATACCACAAGAAACCAATAGTTGCTCCAATAAAAGCCGCCATAAAAACAACCAACTCTCCTGAATTAGGGATATACATAATATTCAAATAGTCAGCATATCCAACGTGTCCTGACACATAAGCCAAAATACCTAAGGTAGCCCCTATAATAGCCGAAGTACCTGTTGCTAATCCATCTAAACCATCTGTCATATTTGCTCCATTTGAAACAGCCGTAACAATAAATATCACGATAATAATAAATACCACCCAAGCTAGAGGAGATGCATATTTACCAGCAAAACCAACCAAAGACTGATAATTAAATTCATTATTCTTCACAAAAGGAATTGTTGTCATTGTTCCTTTAACGTCTCTAGAGTACAACTTTAAATTAGATTTATCTGGAGTAAATCCCTGTGCTACTAATTCTTTTTGATTCTCTTTTACTTCTACTTTTTCTCGAACAACAACACTATCACTACAGTACAATGTAATACCTACAATTAACCCTAAACCTATTTGTCCTGCCACCTTAAAACGACCTTTCAATCCTGCTTTATCTTTCTTAAAAACCTTGATATAATCATCGACAAACCCAATTCCTCCTAACCAAAGAGTAGTAACAATCATCAGTATAATGTAGATATTATCTAGCCTTGCAAACAATAAAACAGGAACTAGAATTGAAAAAATAATGATAATTCCTCCCATTGTAGGCGTTCCTTTTTTCTCTAATTGGCCTTGCAAGCCTAGATCACGAACAATCTCTCCAATTTGCTGTTTTTGCAATTGCTGTATAATTCGTTTACCAAACACAGTTGCAATAACCAAGGAAGTTATAATCGCTAATGCACCTCTAAAGGATATATAATTAAACATTCCTGCCCCAGGAAAATCTAACTCATTCAAATATTTAAACAAATAGTATAACATATTTTACATTTTAAAAATTTCACATATAACTTCCTTATCATCGAAATGATGCTTTATTCCATTTATCTCTTGATAGTTTTCGTGTCCTTTCCCTGCAATCAAGATAATATCTTTAGGTTGAGCCAACATTACAGCTGTTCGTATAGCTTCCTTTCTATCAGCGATAGACAGCACCTTTTTAACATCAATCACATTCACGCCCTTTTTCATATCCTCTATAATTTGAACAGGGTCTTCAGTTCGAGGATTATCTGATGTCAAAATCACCTTATCGCTAAATATCGCAGCTATTTTTGCCATTTCAGGACGTTTACTTTTATCACGATCACCCCCTGCTCCCACAACAGTAATAACTTGTTCATTATGTGTTCTTAAATTAGCAATGGTATTCAATACATTTTTTAAAGCATCAGGTGTATGTGCATAATCAACAATTGCCATTATTTCCTCTGGAGAAATAACACTTTGAAAACGGCCATTTACCGATTGCAGTTGACTAATACCTTTTAAAACATCATACTTATCTTGATTCAGCAAACAAGCAGTAGCATAAACAGCCAATAAATTGGACGCATTAAAGTCTCCAATTAGATTTGTCCATACCTCAATATTGTCTATATCCAACAAAGTGCCATCAATACGACGCTCTAGTATTCTACAACGAAAATCAGCAATAGACTTTACTGAATACATCAATTTATGGGCTTTCGTATTCTGCAACATAATTTTCCCATTTCTATCATCAGCATTACTTACAGCAAAAGCTCCTTTAGGCAAAGTATCAAAGAATCCTTTTTTAGCTTTCAAATACTTATCAAAGGTTTTATGATAATCTAAATGATCATGAGTTATATTGGTAAAAATACCTCCTGTAAACTGCAAACCTTCAATCCTCTTTTGGTCTATGGCATGAGAACTAACTTCCATAAAACAATACTCACACCCTTGTTTCATCATTTCACACAACAATTGATTCAACTGTATCGCATCAGGTGTAGTATGCGTTGAAGGAATAACTTCATCATCAATATAATTACAGACAGTAGATAACAACCCCACTTTATATCCAATATCTTTAAACAGTTGATATAACAAGGTAGCTATCGTTGTTTTTCCATTCGTTCCTGTTACACCTACCAATTTAAGATGCTTACTAGCCTCTCCAAAAAATAAATGGGAAATATGTCCTAAAGCAGCCTGTGCATTTTCCACCTTGATATAAGTAACACTGTCATGAATTTTTTCAGGAAATTCTTCACAAACAATCACAATAGCTCCTCGCTTTATCGCCATCTCAATAAAGTCATGTCCATCGCTAACCGTTCCTCTACAAGCAAGAAATAGGCTACCATTGGTAACCTTTCTAGAATCAAAATGAATTTGATTCACTTCAACAGACACATCACCTTTCAACTCCTGTATGGGGATTTTATCTAATATCTCTTTTATATGTAATTTCATTATATACTTTATATTATAAGTATTCCTATTTCGCCTAAACCTGCAAGCTATTAAATTGCTTATTTACAAACACGATACAGTCCCTAGACTCTTCAAACAGTTTATTTTAACAATCAGTTTGTTATGACAAACTGATTGTTATCTTATCTCCTCTTTTTATTCTTTTTCCAGGTATAATAGATTGCTTATCTACCACACCAATACCTCTAACACTGACTTTTAACCCTGCATTCTCTAATAAAAATATAGCATCTTTAGAAGACATACCTTTTACATTTGGCACAACCTTTCGACTTATTTTTCGAGTTAAATATTTTACAGTTGTATCTCTTCTTGAAGTCAATACCCAATCGGCATCAATTCCTGCATTATTAACATTCACATCAATCGTATTGAACACAGTTGTCAAATCTTCACGATTACCATTTGTTGAGATGGGTGCTTTATGATTGATTTTAGCTTGCTTATTTGGATGCATTTGATAACTTTTTGCATAGACCTTATCTGCAATAGTCTTAAAAACAGAACCAGCAACCTTATTTCCATAAAAACCCTTCGTCTTATCTGGTTGATTGATTACAACAATACATGAGAACAGAGGATTATCAGCAGGAAAATACCCTACAAAAGAAGCCTGATAAACCTTATCTTGTTTATTATAACCCTTTGAACCCTGAGCAACTTGAGCTGTTCCTGTTTTCCCTGCAATAGAATAATTATTGTTTTTAATATTAGTAGCGGTACCATGTAAAACAACCCCCTCTAGCATTTTCTTAACACTTTTCAATGTGCTTTCCGAGCAAATATTAGCTTGTAATATCTCTGTGCCATACTCCTTCAATACCTTACCATGATATTCTATTTGCTCTACCAAACGAGGCTTTACCATTTCGCCATCATTAGCTACAGCATTATAAAAAGTTAGCGTTTGTAATGGAGTCAATCGCAACTCATATCCTATAGACATCCAAGGCAATGACAACCCTGACCAACTTTTATCTGTTGGGTATTTAATTACAGGTTGAGCTTCTCCTGCTATTTCTATTCCCAATTTTTTGTTCAGACGAAAACTATACAATCTATCAATAAATGCTTCAGGGTTTTTCTTATAATAACTGTTTACCATCTTTGACACACCAATATTTGATGATTTCTCAAAAACTTGCTGCAGTGTTATCTTGCCAAAACCTCCTCTTCTACAATCAGTCATTTTCACGCCATAGTATTGCATCACACCACGACCCGTATTTACAGTATCGAGAGGATCAACATAACCATCTTCCAAAAGAGCCATCACAGAAGGCAGTTTAAAAGTAGAACCCGGTTCTGTTGCTTCACCAATAGCATAATTATAATTTTCAACATATCGTTGTTTGTATTTATCAAATCCAAGGTTGGCAATTGCTCGAATAGCTCCAGTCTTTACTTCCATCAATACAGCACAACCATGATCGGCATTATATTTCTCCAGTTGCTCCAACAATGCAGACTCTGCCACGTCTTGATAATCTATGTTGATTGTAGTAATTACATCATTACCATCTTTAGGTTCAGACAAACGAACAGGAACATATCCACCAGGGATTTTTCGATTAACACCAGTACCTTCTTTACCTTCTAATTCACTGTTAAAAGCCCCCTCTAAACCTACTCGACCTATCTTCTTACTATTCTTATTCATACTCAAGTAGCCGATAGTACGAGCAGCCAAATTTTCATGAGGCTGCTTTCGAAAAGATTGGCGTTCACAAATCAAACCACTCTTATTTCGCCCCAATCGAAACAAAGGAAACTGTTTCAACTGCATCAACTCAGGATAAGACAATTTTTTAGAACTGATTAACACATATCTATTTCTTCTTTTATGATACTTGTAATCCATTAAAAATCGCTTATATTCTCTTGCTGTTCTATCCTTAAACAATCCCGCCAAACAAATAGATAACGAATCAACATCTCTATCGAAATTTTCTTTCTTCAACCCATCTGCTCTAAAGTCCATTCTTATCAAATACTGAGGTATCGAAACAGCTAGGATACGACCATCTTGTGCATATATTCCTCCTCGAATAGCAGGAAAACTACATTTCTTTTCGATGATATTCTCTGCCTTACTGCGTAATTCATCCCCCTCTGCAAACCACATAAATAAACACCTTGCAACAATCCACAAAGCAAACCCCACCATTGCTAAATAAACAATGAAAAAACGATAAATAACACGCTCCTTATTTTCCATCTTTTAAATAAATTTTGTAGGGAGGTCTTAACGACTCCTCTAGGTTCAACTTCTCTTCCTTTATTCTCTTAATCACCTCTGACTGTTTACTCATTCTCATGAAATCAGATGCCAACGACAGCGACTCAATTCGCAACTCCTCTACCTCTTTTTCAAGCGTTACCATTTCTCGATATGTTTTCATATAGTAATACCCATTAGCAATAGACACCATAGCCATCACAAATAATAACACCAAAAATGGTAATTCTCTAACCACTTCTTTCTTAGAAAGAACACTACCATTCACCACTCCTCTTAACGATTTTGCTAAAACCTTTCGCTCCTCACTAGTTGGGATAAAATCGTTATACTTCTTTGAAAATTTAAACATAACTATCACTCTTTTAATGTTGCAATTCTTAATTTAGCACTTCTAGCTCTTCCATTTTTATCAATCTCTTCTTGTGTTGGCAAAATCACTTTTTTATTTACTGCTTTCAATGGTTTTTTCACATTTCCATAAAAATCTTTCTCGGTTTTACCATCAAAATTACCATCACGAATATAATTCTTCACCAACCTGTCTTCCAATGAATGATAAGTAATCACAGCCAATCGTCCATCGGGCTTCAAAACATCTGCACTTTGCTCTAGCATTTCTCTTAACACATCCATTTCACTATTCACCTCTATCCGAAGAGCCTGAAACACTTGAGCCAAATACTTATATTCTTTTAGTTTAGGAATACAAGAAGCTATAACCTCCTTAAACCCTTGTATTGTATCAAAAGCGTTATGCTTGCGATACTCTGTTATCACACGAACCAGCTTTCCTGCATTTTTAACCTCTCCATACAACTTAAAAATTCGATACAAATCTTCCTCGTCATATTCATTTAACAATTGAGCTGCTGTAAAAGTTGCTTCTTGATTCATTCTCATGTCTAAATCACCATCGAAACGAAAAGAGAAACCACGCTCTGCCACATCAAATTCATGCGAAGAAACACCTAAATCAGCCAAAACACCATCGACCTTTGGATATCCTAGAAATCTCAAAAAATTTCGATAATATCTAAAGTTATGTCGAACGAACACAAATCGATCGTCATCAGGAATGTTGCTTTCAGCATCTTTATCTTGATCAAAACCAATCAGTTTACCAGTAGTCAAACGCTTTAATATTTCTCTAGAATGTCCACCACCACCAAAAGTTAAATCCACATAAATACCCTCTGGATTAATATTTAATCCACCCATACATTCCTCTAATAATACAGGAATATGATACTCACCCATTTTTGTTATATTATATAGTTGTTATAAAATCGTCGCAGCATCACCTTTAAATAGCTCTCTCGTCAAGTCTCCTAACTTCTTATCATCCCAAGCTATTCTATCGTAAACATCCGTATTCCAAAGCTCTACCCTACTGTATTGAGAAACAAGTGTTACTTCTTTGCATAAATCCAATAAAGACATTAGTTTTTTGGGAATTAATAATCTACCACTAGCATCTATTGTCAATGTCTCGCTTCCTCTTGTCATCTCTCGCATAAAATCAGATGCATCTTTCGGATCTAAGCGTCTTGCTTTTTCAGCAAATACATCTAATCGTTTTTGCCACTCGGACAAAGGATATAAATCAATACAATTTTGGAATAAATTTTTTCGTAACACACAGCGATTATCATTCTCCAAGACCAACTGCTGCCGAAAAGCGACAGGTAGTAATATCCGCCCTTTGGAGTCCATTTTACAATTATGATATCCTGATCCTCTTACCATGTGTGTTTTTATTTTTACAGTACAAACTTATCATTTTTTTACCCACTTTATTGTTTTTTGACTCCATTTTTAGACACCAAATAAATACAGAAGCACAGAAACCTAGAAAACAAAGGAATTTTTTTCGAAAAATTTTTTTCACTTTAATAAGACAAAATTTCTTCAATTAAATTTCGTCAAAAATAACGCTCAGAAATTAAAACAGTTAACGTTTTTTCACCATTCACAAAACACAATAAACCCCTAATAAACAACAGATAACAATCAAAAGATCATATATAAAAACTTTAAAATCACATTGAGAAAAAAACGTATAAAAGACAAAGAATTCATCACAAAAATCCTTATAAAATATGTAGGTCTGGCGGTCAAAACAGAGGTCTTTATGTTAAAAACAAACAGGACAAATTCAAATCCGAATAACAAAATTGCAATAAACAAGTAAAAATGCCCCAAATTGGGACATGCTGATAAAAAAGTGGAGATACTGACTCCAAAATCGAAAAAACAGAACCATTTTTTCAATTGAAAGAATCCAAAATTCACAACACATGAATAAAAAAATAAGCACACACCCCCAAAGTTTCGATTAAAAGAGTCCAAAATTGAGGCAACAACCTGCAAAATTGACAGCACCATCCCAAAATTTGGCTACAACCATGCCAACTTTTCAGACAACCGACCCAAATTTGGGGTCTTCATCTGAAAAATTGACATAACTAACCCAAAATTTGGCTATAAGTATGTCAAACTTTCAGACAATTAACCCAATTTTGGGGTATTGATACTAAAAACTATAGCTTTTGCAATCAAAATTTACCCAAAAGAAAAACAAAGCACAGCTTTATCTGCGGCGAGTTGTTATTTAACGTAACGTGAGTTCGATTTAAAGTAAATCAATATAAAGATTACGGGTCTATCTTGATTTTAATTTACTTATAGCTTTTAACCAATAGCTAACAGCCAACAATAGTACTGCTGCTGTTGGTTCCCTTTTGACATCACAAGATTGGCGGGGTACCCGTAGCGAAAGAAATCAACAAGAACAAAATTCTGTCGGAAGATAAAAATTAGGAAGCAGTTATTTTGAAACCTCTAAATTGGCAACGTAATAGCCAAAATAAATCCATTCCGACTATTATTTTGTTCCGATTTCTAGAGCGTAACGGGTCGCCAAAGGTTGTGCAGTCTTGATTTTTTGACCCTTTTGTATCAAGACAAAAGGGTGAAGCCCGTCCGGCTAGGACAGCGTAATGGTATTTAACGTGAATTCTTATATCGAACTCACGTTAAATCCATAAAAAAAGGCAAACAACATATCATTACGATACACTGTTTGCCTTAAACATAAACTAAATCCCACTAAAATATCTCTAACACAGTAGAAATAAAAATCTTTCTAGAATGGAAGATCATCAGCTTCTGGTGCCGGAGGCATATCATCTGCTGAAAACTCAGGCATCTCTTGAGGAGCATTTACTGGTTGTGATTTTTCAAGTCTCCATGCTTCTAAGTTAGAGAAATAACTAATCTTGCCATCTTTCTCCCACTTTCTTCCTCTAATATTAAAAGAAACCTTCACTTCTTCATCAACATTATAACTCTCAAGTAAATCACATCTATCTTGAGTCAATTGAAATTTAATAAAGTCATTCCACTCAGAATTTCTTTCATTCTCAACCTCTATCACAAACTCTCTTTTTCTGAATCGATCGCTAATTTGCTGGGTTTCTTCTTTTAATATTATTTTACCGCTAATTTCAAAGTTCATATATCTATTTATTTTACGATTACAATTTTATTTATTTTATCTCCTGCTCTAATGTCATCAATCACTTCAACACCTTCAACCACCTTTCCAAAACAAGTGTGATTTCGATCTAAATGCTGTGTATTGGAACGATTATGACAAATAAAAAACTGAGAACCTCCTGTATTACGTCCCGCATGTGCCATTGATAAAACACCTCTGTCGTGATATTGATTATCTCCTGTTAATTCACAATCGATAGTATAACCAGGTCCTCCTGCACCTGTACCATCAGGACAACCACCTTGAATTACAAAATCAGGTATTACTCGATGAAATGTTAACCCATCGTAAAATCCCGATTCTGATAAATTAATAAAGTTTTCAACTGTTTTAGGGGCATCTTTCTCGTAGAACTCTACTTTCATCATTCCCTTTTCGGTGTGAATTTCTGCGTGCATTATTTGATGTTTTTAATTTTTAAAATATGCTTTTCTATCGGCTGGCAAAACTAATAAAAGAAGGAGTGGCAACAAAACGATTATCTTAAATTCCGAGAAGGATTTTCTACCATAAAAAAAATCCCACCTAAATAGTGAGATTTTTTCTGACCTAAAACCAACAATGTGTTTAGGTTAATGTATCGAAAATTCAAGTCTTATTTCTTTTTATTCTTATCCTTTATAATATCCAATAACTCTACATTAAAGATAAGCATTTCATTAGGACCAATATCGCTACCAGCTCCACGTACACCGTATGCTAATTTCGATGGAATATACAATTCATATACAGAACCAACAGGCATCAACTGCAATGCTTCTGTCCACCCAGGAATAACTCTATTTACTAGAAACTCAGCAGCTCTTCCTCGTTTTCTTGAGCTATCGAAAATTTTACCGCTAATTAAACGACCTTCATAATGCACTTTTACTTTATCTGTAGCAGTAGGCTTCTCTCCTTTTCCTTCTTTTATCACTTTATATTGCAATCCACTTGCTGTAGTTTTTACTCCACTTTTCTTTGCATTTTCTGATAAAAACTTCTCGCCTTTAGCTAAATTCTCTTTTCCTTGCTTTTCTGCAAGATCTCTAAGATATCTATTAATCATTGCCCCACCTGCAGATTTATCAATTCTTAATTCATCTCCATCAAGTGCAGCTTGTACTGCTCCCATCACAATAACAGGATCAACATCACCAAGATTACTACGCTTTAAATTCTCACCAAAAGTGGCTCCGATAGCATAACTCACCGAGTCAATTGTTGTTTTTAACTCTACATTCTTATCTGGTTTGCTGGTACACGATACCAAAGCTAAAGCTACTAAAGCCAAACCAACGCTTAATACTTTTAATTTCATCTGTTTTATTCTTTTATTTATTAATCAAATATTTTATTTATTCTCTTGAATCTCTAACAATTCTACTTCGAAAATAAGTGTAGAATGAGGCCCTATAATATTACCTGCACCCTGAGCACCGTAAGCCAAATCAGAAGGTATGTATAATTTCCATTTTGAACCAACAGGCATCAATTGCAATGCTTCGGTCCAGCCTTTTATTACACCATTAATAGGGAATACTGCTGGCTCACCTCGCTTAATAGAACTATCAAACACAGTTCCATCAATCAAAGTACCTTCATAATGACATTTTACATTATCATTTGCAGTTGGTTTAGCTCCTTCGCCTGTAGTAATCACTTCATACTGCAAACCACTTTCTAAGGTAACTACACCTTCTTTTTTACCATTTTCTTCTAAGAACTTTTTACCAGCAGCAATTGCTTGTTCTGCCTGCTCAGCTTGTACCTTACCAAAAAATTCCTGTAATATTTTATTGGCTTCCTCTGGAGATAACTCTGGCTGCTTTCCTTCATAAGCAGTCTTTAGTGCATCAACAAAAGGATCGATACTAATACTTTTTACTCCTGATGTCAAAAGGTTACTCGCAATGCTTAACCCTAAGCAATAACTTACTTTGTCTTGTTCTTCTGTGTACTTCATTTTTATTTATTTTATTATATCTATTGTTATTTCAGCCCGCTAATGTACTTATTTTTGCATATTCTTTGCACTTGGAATATATAAATTTTGTCTAACTCCAGAATGTTTGCAATTAGGCTTCAATCATTCTCTCTTCATTTTTATTTCGCTTCTTGACTTAATGATTTTTCAAAATCATCTTATCAACAAAAGTTTTAGGCTCCTAATTTCACACCTAGCACCACACAAAGCAGTCCCAACAAACAGCTTAACAAAAAATAACTGCCAAATAAAAGATATTCTCCTTTTTGCAGAAACACAATATTCTCATAAGCAAATGATGAAAATGTTGTGAAACTACCACAAAAACCAATAATTCCAATGTAGCGTATCTCTTGTGAGAAGTTTTCACTTTGCTGCAAAAAAGCATAAAACAAACCAATCAACAAACAACCCAATACATTAGCAAGAAATGTCCCTAAAGGAAATGAGAAATGAAACATTTTCATCCAATAAGACACAAAAAAACGAGAAACAGAACCGAATATTCCACCTAAAGCAATATAGATTAATAGTTTTAGCATTTCCTTTTATTTATCGTTACTTAATTGTCATTCTTGCAAAAGGAGCCGTTTCTTGCCCCACAAAATCCTTTTTTAAATATTTAAAATAGCCAGTGATAGCAACCATTGCTGCATTATCTAAAGAATAGCCCAATTGTGGCACAAAAACTTCCCATTGATATTTCTCTGCAGCTTGATGCAATGCCTTTTGTAGTCCAGAGTTTGCCGAAACCCCTCCTGCAATAGCTATCTGTTTTATATTTTGCTCTTTTGCCGCACGCTTTACTTTACTCATTAATATATCCACAATGGTATGTTGCAGCGATGCACTCAAATCACAAAGGTTTTCCTGAATAAAATTAGAATTCTCTTTTACAGCATCACGAATAAAATACAAGAACGAAGTTTTCAATCCACTAAAACTATAATTCAACCCCTCAATTCGAGGACGACTAAATTCAAATGCCAAGGGATTTCCTTGTTGAGCATACTTATCAATTAAAGGTCCTCCCGGATAAGGCAAGCCCATCACCTTTGCACATTTATCAAAAGCTTCGCCTGCTGCATCATCAATGGTTTCGCCAATAACCTCCATCTCTAAGTGGTTTTTCACGACAATTATTTGAGAGTTACCACCCGAGACCAACAATGCCAAAAATGGAAACTTAGGATGTTTATATTGATTTTTTAAATCATCAATAAAATGAGCCAAGATATGTGCTTGCAGATGATTTACCTCTATCAACGGAATATCTTTAGCCATAGCAAACCCTTTTGCAAAAGAGGTTCCCACCATCAAAGAGCCCAATAAACCGGGACCTCTAGTAAAAGCAACCGCATCAATTTCGTCAGCCGAAACATTTGCTTCTTTTAGTGCTTGATGCACCACAGGAATGATATTTTGCTGATGAGCTCTTGACGCTAACTCAGGAACCACTCCACCATAAGCCTCATGTACCTTTTGTGTTGCAATAATATTGGAATAAATTACGCCATCTTTTAATATGGCAGCAGATGTATCGTCGCAAGAAGATTCGATACCTAAAATAGTTACACTCATATATATTGTATAATGTAGATTCTAAACAAAACATTTCACAACTCAATACCTCATTCCATTTACAACCAAAATCACCCAATTAAAAACTCCTATTTACCTCCCTGTCCAGATTACAACTGGTATTAAATATCGTTTTTAATCGTTAAATATTAGCCCTCAATAAAGCAAGTATTGAATTTAATAACACATTTAATTAGCTTTGTGCCACTGAAATTTAAAGGGGGCAAAATTATCAAAAAATTTTTCAAAATATTACTTTGGACTCTTGGGGTTATTATTTTAATTCCTATCCTCGCCTATTTCTTGTTCTTAAGTAAAACAATACAGACCTATGTAAGCCAAGAAGTGGCAACTTATTTATCACAAAGAACACACACCGAAATAAAAATACAAGGTGTTGATATTTCTCCCTTTAAAAGCATCATTCTAAAAGGTCTTTATGCCGAAGATTTTCAAAAAGACACCCTTGTATATATCAAAAAACTAAACATAAAGATTGATTCTTTTAATTTAGACAAGCATCATATTTATGTAAACAAGCTAACTCTAAACAAAACCTACTTTAAACTTTATCAAGGAAAAGAAGGCAAACAAAACATTGATGTTTTTATTGATGCATTAGTAAAACAAGACAGCACCATAACTGCGGATACCATTCAAAAACCGTGGAGCATCAAAGTAAAAAACATTGATATCAAAGATTCTTTCTTCGGATATAAAACCAGCGATTATATCCCACAGCACTTCGGAATGAACTACGATGATATTTATGTTTCCAAATTAAACCTACAAGCTAGAGACATTCAATTAGTAGGCGATTCTATTTGGTTTGATGTAAAACACCTTAGCTGCTTAGAGAAATCAGGATTTGAGATAAAAAAGCTGCAATCTCAAATGTGGATCACCAACAGCCAATGGGGAATATCTAATTTACAAATCAGAACATCGCATAGTAAATTAAAAGCAAAATATCTTCATTTCAATTACATCCCCAATCAAGGATACTGGTCTGATTTTGTCAATAAGATGCGACTCAATTTCAGAATAAATAGTTCTGAAATCAGCTTTTTAGATATCGCTTATTTCAATGAAGTTTTGTTAGGATTTCGAGAGCTAGTGGCAATAAAAGGTCATTTTTATGGCACCATAAACGAATTGCGTGCAAAACAGCTAAACATTAATTATGGCGACCACACCTCTATCAAAGGGCAATTCTATTTAAACGGACTTCCTGATATCAAAACAACATATCTAAATGCCAAGTTTCAAAAGCTGACCACTAGTATTACCGATATGCAGCGTATTTATATACCGGGATACAAAAATGGGCATTTCAAAATCCCTAGCTTTTTAAACAATTTGGGAGTTATTAGCTACAAAGGTCGATTCAACGGATTTTTTAACGACTTTGTTTGTTTTGGGAATTTTAAAACCGATCTAGGCGATTTTAAAACCGATATCCTGCTAAACCCTGAAGAAACTTCAGACAAAATAAAATTTAATGGAGACTTAGAAACCACCAACTTTAATCTAGGAGGTTTATTACAACAAAAGAAAGTGGGAAATGTTACCATGAATGTAGAGGTAAATGGATACGCATCAACATCTAACACCGAAGGAACGATAAAAGGAAATGTACACGCCCTAGAATTTTATGACTACAACTATGAGAATGTGGCTTTAAATGGTTTCTTCGGAAACTCTATTTTCGACGGGAAACTTTCTGTTGAAGACCCTAATATCAATTTTAATTTCTCTGGTAAGGTTGATTTTTCAAAACAAATTCCAACCATTAATTTTAATTCGAACCTATTAATGGCAAAGCTGCATCCGCTAAAGCTGAATAAGTCGGATAAAAATTCACACCTCACCTTTTCAATGACAGCAAATCTAAAAGGGAGCGACTTCAACAACATAAACGGTATCTTAAATATCAACAATGCCGAATACAAAAACAGCTTGGGCAAATTGCCTTTAAAGCAACTCACCCTTGAGGCTGCCACCACGCCTGATGCCAAAAAGGTATCTGTTAATTCTGATTATGCCAATATGTACATAACAGGTAATTACAGTGCCAACAAATTAAAAGAGACTGTTCTAAATTTAATCTACAACTACTTGCCTGCTTATGCTAAAGACACGGTATATATGCAACACGATAGCATTAACAAATTTAATTTTGCTGTTCAATTAAAAAACACATCACAAATCAGCAAGGTGCTCTATCCTGATATTACGCTTGCCGAAAACACCCTTTTAAAAGGAGATGTTGATGCACCAAACAGAAACTATAATATTCAATTTGAAACCGATCTTTTTAAATATCATAACAATCAATTCTATAAATTAAAGATAAACGTTGATGCCGATAAAAAACAACTAACGGTTAAAAGCAAAGTTCACAAATACGGTGTGTTTGATGATTATGGATTATATAATTTATCACCCAAAATCACCTTCAAAAACAATAATGTCAACTTTAATTTATATTGGAACAATTGGGGAGAAACCACCTATAGCGGTGCCTTTTTAGCTTCAGGCGAATTAACCAAATCGGCAAATAAGAAAAACAACAAATGGAATATCCATATCAAGCCAAGCACCATTGTTATTGCTGATAGCGTATGGCAAATACCTCAGGCAAAAATAAAGATAGATAGCAGCAATTGGCATATCGATAACTTCAGAATACAACGCAACAATGATTTCTTATCAATCAACGGAAAATTATCAGAAAACAAAACAGATAGCATTAAAGTAAAGTTTAGAAATATCGCCCTAAAGAAATTCAACGCCATATTGTCGGCACAAAACACCGATATCAAAGGCACAATCAATGGCGATATTAAACTGCTCGATTTTTACGATACACCCATTATTAATTCAGATATTCAACTCAGCAATTTTATTCTGAATAAAGATACCATTGGCGATATCACCCTATATAGTGCATGGGATAAAATCAGCAAAAAAGTGAAAATAAACGGACAAATTGCCAACGCCCTAGCCCAAAAGATGGATATTAACGGGTACTTCTTTCCTGAAGAAAATAGCCTTGATGCACAAGTGCATCTCAACCAAATGGGGATTAATTTTATGCACGCTTATCTCAAAGAATATGTGTCAGACCTATCGGGTTCGCTATCGGGCAATCTAAATTTAAAAGGCGATATTACCACACTGCGTCCAGAAGGAAATATCAAACTAAATGATGTCAAACTAAAAGTAAACGCCACCCAAGTAAAATATCAATGTAACGATTCGGTAACCTTATCGGCTGAAAAAATACACTTCAAGCAATTTAAAGTAAATGATATCAAAAACAGCACAGCTATTGTTAATGGTGATATCAATTATCACGACTTTTCTGCCATTGGATTTAATTTAACATCAACCTTCAACAATTTTAAAATATTAAATTCAAAGATAACCGACAACGATATATTTTATGGAACAAGCTATGTTTCTGGCGTGGGCAAACTACAAGGAGACATCAACGAATTAAAAGCAGATATCAATATAAAAACAGAAGAAAACTCATCTATTTATATTCCGATGGATGCAGAATCCGATCTAGAGGAAATTAATTTTATCACTTTTATCAACAATTCTACTTTTAAAAACAACAACGCTCAACAAAACAATTCTACAGTTAATTTATTTGGCATAGATGTGAATTGTGATTTAGAAATTACTCCCGAAACCAAAGTTCAAATTATTTTCGATTCGAAAATAGGCGATATCTTAAAAGCCACTGGAGCAGGAAACTTAAAGGTACAGATTGATAGAGAGGGCGAATTTCAAATGTATGGCAACTACACCATCAAAAAAGGAAGCTATTTGTTCACGCTACAAAATGTTATCAACAAAAAATTTGATTTGGCACAAGGTGGTATCATCAAATGGAATGGCAATCCTTATGATGCCAAGATAGATATCGACGCATCTTATACAGCCAAAACAACGCTTTATGATTTACTATTAAACACACCCTATGTGGATAAAACAAAGAAGATACCCGTTCAGTGTAAAATGAATTTAAGTAAAAGCCTAGAAAATCCGACCATTAAATTCGATATCAACTTCCCTACTCTCGACCAACAAACACAGAGTGTTTTAGGTGGATTATTTAGTTCGGAAGACGAAATCAACAAGCAAATATTATCGTTATTGGTGCTAAACAGATTTTATACACCAGAATATATGCGTGCCACTGATCCTAACTTTGAAAACAAAAATTCGAGCTATGGAGTAGGTGCAACAGTTGGTGAATTATTCTCTAATCAACTATCGAATTGGCTTAGCCAAATTAGCAACGATTTTGATATTGGTTTCACTTGGCGACCTGGAGACAACATCACCAAAGATGAAGTAGAGCTGGCTCTATCAACACAGATTTTTAACGATAGGGTTACCATTAACGGAAATGTTGGTACCAGAAATGACCAAACAGCAAAAAGCAACTTTGTGGGCGACGTAGATGTGAATGTTAAGCTAAACAAATCGGGAAAACTACAGTTTAAAGCATTTACTCGCTCAAACGAGTATCTCATTTACGAAGAAAACAAAAACACTCAAGGAATAGGTATATTCTATAAAGAAGATTTTAATACATGGGGTGAGCTATTCCGAAAATATCTACGCTTTTTTAAACGAAAAAAAAAGAAGAAAAAACAACAAAATAAGCGTTAGTATCTAAGAAAAAACGCAGATTCCAACCGATTATACCAGTTGTAATCTGCGTTTTTTCTTATCATCAACAAGGCTTTGCACCCCTGCAAAATACTTTTCGGT
>PDWI01002384.1_pt1 | contig 29163 bp, 21 predicted proteins | sample 1430891 | NCBI WGS metagenome assembly PDWI01 (sample SAMN01162508, study PRJNA174530) | Oral metagenome, whole genome shotgun sequencing project. | biome: Marine environment; feature: Marine mammal; material: Swab sample of the gingival sulcus; isolation source: swab sample of gingival sulcus... | reverse complement strand
ATCATAAACGAACCCCGCGGTATCCACGCGAATTTCATGTCCAGAGGGCCGGTGATGATCTTGCCGGGCTTTGATCCGGTATCCACGGTCGTCACCGGCTTTTTCACCGGCTTTTTCACCGGCGGCTCATCCGGCAGGAACTCCAGATCCGCCATTATTTCTGCGTCCTCTCCGGCCGCCAGCACAACCGAGATCCGATAAGGAATATATCCCCTTTTTTTCACCGGTCGTCCAGAAGAACCGTTGCGCCATTCACCGTTGCGCCATTCACGCTGGCACGCACCGTCAGACTGGTCGGCGCAGGTCCACTGGAGGCCAGTAAAAAAATGAATTCGCCGCCCTTATCCCTGGTATTGCGCACGGGACGGCACATGGGCGTCTGCTCCGAATTATTGGCGATGACCGGGGCGATCCAGGCATGGATTTCCCGCGCGGATACATACGGCCGGGTGTTTTGGGAGGTTCAGCAGCAGCCGGGTCTTGAAATTATACCGCGATTGCAGCACCCTGGCCACGGATCTGGCGTCGTTGACCGCCGTTTTCAGATCGCGAATATGGGGATCGGCATACTTGTTAATGCCAATGACCAGTGCCCGAAACGTCCCCACCTTGCCGCTGCCGTGCTTCAGGTCCGAAAGCTGGATGCTGCCCCGCGAGTCGGCCCGGACTGCGGGGGCCGCAAACGAAAAAACCATGAAAACAGGAATAATGACAAAAAAACATTGACGGAGAAAACGCAAAACAGCCTCCTTTTTTCGGGATGAATGCCGGAAACCGCCGGCCGGCGGCTTATTTTTTTCCGCGTTTCCTTTTTTCCGCCACACACGGGGCCACGGATAATGGGTTTTTGTATTCCACCGGCGGTGGACCCAGAACCACTGGTCCGGATACCGCCGCACCACCTGTTCAATGGCCTCGTTATACTGGCGGGTATTTTCCTCAATATCCCGGATGCGGTCTCCCGTGTCAATGAGCGGAAGCGGCGGATCAAATTTCATAACAAAGCCATTGTCCACACGGATGAGAAATCCCGGCACCACGGGAGCTTTTGTTGCCAGGGCCAGAAGCGCCATTCCCCGGTTGGTGCAGGCCGGATGCCCGAAAAAATCCGCGAACACGCCTTCCCGCATGGCCACGTTCTGGTCCATGAGCAGGGTGATGATATGGCCCTGCTTCATTTTTTTCAGGATTTTCCGAAAGGATTTTTTTTTGGGAATCATCCGGGCCCCGAAGCGTTCCCGGTTTTCCGTAACAAGGATCTCCAGGGGACGGTAATCCAGGGGACGGTAGATCACGGACAGGGCGTGGCCGAGCTGATGGGCCGAAACCGAGGTCAGTTCCCAATTGCCGAAATGTCCGGTCAGGGCCAGAACCCCTTTTCCCCCGGCAACGGCCTGGTCGATATGGCGGCGGCCTTCAAAATGAAAATACCGGTCCAGTTCCGCCGGTGTGCGCTGCCTGGCCCAGGCCATTTCCGTGATGGTGCGGCCCAGGTTTTCATAAACCCGCCGGCAAAGATCCGCCCGCCAGGCGGATGATGATGCCGGATAGGCCAGGGCCAGATTGTCCTGGCAGATACGCCGGTAACGGCGGCTGACGGCATGGAGCAGACGGCCGATCCGGGCACCGCGCCGGCGGCAGTCGGCCAGATTTCCCCGGCCCAGAAACCGGAAGAACAGGCGGATGCCCGAAAGGCCGAGGCGGTCGAAAAATCTCAGATCATTCATGAAAGCACCCTGCGTATCGCATCAGTTTATCAGATCCCGGATATCAGATTCCGGTCCGCCGCCGGCGGGCTGTATCCGTGCGAAAATACCGGTCCGGATTCTCCAGCACCGCGCGGATGGCTTCCACGGCCTGGCGCGTCCCGCCCCGGCGGGGCGCAATCAGCGCTTTGGTTTGGCGGCGGATGACGCTGCGGTCCGGCGGATCTTTCGACAGCAGATCCGCCGCCAGGAGCGCGGCCGCTGCTTCGGCGTTTTGGACCCGCCGGACCAGGCCCGAGGTGAAAAATTCTTCCCCGGCCCAGGCAAAATGATAGCAGGACGGCCCCATGACCGGGGAAATACCGGCGCCCAGGGCTTCCATGAAATTCTGTCCTCCCACCGGTGCCAGGGAGCCGCCGATGAACGCGGCATCCGCCGCGTGGTAGGCGGCCTCCAGTTCTCCGAATACATCCCAGATCACCACCGAACCCGGAGCTGCGGTCCCGGCCTGGAAGCCGGAAAACAGGGAACGCCGCCGGTGGGGAATTCCGGCGCTTTCCAATCGCTCCTGCCACGGCTTCACCCGGTGCAGGTGCCGGGGAAACAGACCGATAACCGGCGCCATACCCGGTGAAGAATCCGGTGAAGAATCCGGTGAAGCCCCCGATGAACAACCCGGTGAACAAATGATCCGGCGTACCCGGTCCAGCATCCGGAAAACGGCTTCTTCTTCTTCTTCCCGCACACTGCCGCAGACAAGAAAAGGAGCCGGGCCCCTGATGCGGGCCAGGGCCCGGGATGCCTCGGGGCGCGGCGGCGAAAACCGGATGCGGTCAAATTTGATATTGGGCATCGTCCGGATGCCCCCTGATCCAAAAATCGCGGCGAAATTTTTCGCGTATTCATCGGATACCGGCAGGATGACCGACGGCCGCCGCCGGCGCAGAAACGAACCCAAAAGCCGGTATCCCCGCCTGGATTTCGCGCTCATGCGGGCATTGACCATGAGGCTGGGAATCCGCCGGCGGCGGAGAACGGACAAGAGGCCGGGCCAGATTTCCGTTTCCAGGAACACCACGGCCCGGGGCCGGATCATTTCCACGGCCCTGTCCATGAGACGCGGGGCATCAAAGGGAAAAAAATCGGGATGGACGCGGGCCGCCGCGCGGCCGTCCGGATCGGTTTTCACGGGATCGGGCCAGGGGTTTCGGGCAGCCCCGGCCAGGATGTCATATCCCTGCCGGGTCACGGCCGTGGCCAGAATGGACCAGGCGTTCTCCCCGGCCAGGGATTCCATCACTTCCACGGCGAGACAGGCTTCTCCCACCGATGCGGCGTGAATCCAGAGATCGGCGCGGGGCAGGGGGAGGCGCACGCGGCGCCGGGCAATGCCGTCGGCCAGGCGGGGATGCCGGGCCAGAAGCGGGGCTGCCGCCGTCCACGCAAGATTCAGCAGGCCTTCGCCGGGAGAAATACCGGACGGGCGAAACACGGAAGGATCAGATATCGGCATAAAGCAGGTGCAGGGCTCCCAGGCAGATGAAGACGAAATTGGCGGTCCAGGCCGCCACCGGCGGGGACAGGACGCCCCCGTATCCCAGGGAAAGACAGAAGGAATGAAAAATAAAATACAGAAACGCGACGCCGATTCCAAGGGAAACGGATGCGGGCAGGCCGTGGCGGATGCGGCGGTCTGCCCCTATGGACAGGCCCGTCACCGCGAGCAGGAGGCAGACAAAGGGAAAAGCGATCTTGGCATGAAGGTCCACACGGCAGGAGGCGGCGTCGTATCCTTCCTCCTCCACCCGGCGGATATGGCGGTAAAGCGCCAGGATTCCCATTTCGCCGGATTCGCGGACCACGTCCGCCAGGCTTTCCGGGGAAAGGGGCAGGTCCATGATCCGTTCTTCCGGAAAATGGATATCATAGGCGCTGTCTTCAGCCCGCCGAAACTGCTCCATCAGGCCGGTCAGCCGCCAGCGGCCGCCGGGCGCCTCCTCCGCGCCGGAACCGGCATCAAAACCGGCCGGCCCCAAATAGTCTCCCCGCTTTGCGTCCAGCCGCCGGGCCAGGTGAAATTCCGCGTCAAAATAATACAGGCTGACGCCGAATATGACGGGGGAGGGGAGGCCGGTGTCCGGTTTCGCGGAAGTATTTCGCTGGTAATGGCGAATATGGACCATCATCCGCCGGTCCTTGAGCCAGATATTCTGTTTCTGGCTGACCACGGCCGACCTTTTTTTCACCTCCCGGTACCAGATCCGGTTGGCGTTGTCCGCCGTAAGGGGAACGGCGGTTTCCGAGAACAGAAACAGGACGCCGCTGGCGGCGAGTCCCAGAAAAATCATGGGACGGACCAGCACCGCCAGCCCCACGCCGCCGCTTTTCAGGGCCGTGAGTTCATTATTGCGGCGCATGAGGCCGAACACCGTGATCACGGCGATTAAAAGACACAGGGGCGCGATCTGGGCGATGATGAACGGGATTTTATAGAAAAGATAGACCAGGGTCCGGCCTGCGGTCAGGCCGGCTTCCAGGAAATTATCAATGCGCTCGAAAAAGTCCACCACCAGGTAAATGCCCGCCACGGCAGCCATGGCCATGCCTGCATGGCGCAGAAACTCAAGGAAGATATAACGGTGAAGAACCGGAAACATGAGCGGAAGGGGTCCACGGTCAGCGCATGGCCGTCCGGTTTCAGGACGCGCCCTCCCCGGGCAGAAAATTGGTGAACTGGTATTCCGACGCCGGATGGCCGGCGTACGCCTCGAATTCCGACTCGCCCCATTGTTCGATGGAGAGATACCGGTCGCCGGACTCATCTTCGAAATCCCAGCAGATAAGGGGCTGGCCGGTCTCCTTTCCCTGGGGATAAAAATGGCCTCCGGCGGAACTTTCGAGATAATAGGTCTCCCCGTCGAACAGGATTTCCGAGGGCGGATCTTCATGCTGGAGGATATGATTTTTCACATACTCCCCCAGGCGGCCGAAAACGACGGGCCGGCTGATGCTCCAGTCGGCCTCGTCGTCGGTTTCCTTTTCGAGGTAGATGGTATCGTCATGGCTTTTCAGCTGCCATTCATGGGTGATATCCCCGTCGCCCCAGTCATAATGATGCCGGGACACAACTTCCCAGGTTTTCATGTCATAATCCACATAATCTCCGGCCTTGAGATCCGAAAGGGACATATCCACGCCCGAAAAATCCTGGGACGGAGGGGCGGCGGAGCCTCCCAGCATGCCGAACAAGCGCTTGAATACCATCTGTGCCTCCGAAGGGCCTACATACCCATTTTCTTTTTCAGTTCTTCCAGGTTGGCGGATGCGGAAGCAGCCTGTCCGCCGGACGTCAGCGCGGAATTGATCTCATCGTCAATGGTCTTGTCGGCCGAGGCCATTTCTCCGTAGGCAATGGCCAGGGATTCGTCTTCTTCCACCTTGGATTTCATTTTTTCCAGCATGGCGATGGTGCCGCTGGAATCCATTTTGGTGAGCTGCTGGTTGATTTTCTTGGTGGATGCCGCAGTCTTGGCCCGGGCCTTGAGCGTGATCAGATCATTCTCGTAGGTGGAAATGGAGGATTTGATTTTATTCACATTGGCCTGGAGCTGGTTGGCCATTTTTTCATGACGCTCGGCCTCCTGGGATATCCGGAGCGCCTCATTGGCCGCCTGTTCTTTATGGGTCAGGGCTTCCGTGGCCAGGCGGTCGGCCTCGGCCGGTTCCAGGCTGCCGCTCTGGGCTTTCTGGAGCAGGAGCATGGCCTTGCGTTCATAATCGGCCGCCAGTTTTTTCTTGTTTTCCGCATCCCGGCGGGTGCGGATGGAAATAGCCTTGACTTCGGCCAGGCTCTGCATGGCCTTTTGCAGATCGGATTTCAAATCGCGGATCCCCTGTTCCGTAAGTTTGATGGGGTCTTCAAATTTATCCAGGACGTTGTGGGCTTCGGCCTGGCCGATTTTGAACAGTCGGGAAAAAAAAGACATATCGTTCACCTCTCTTGATCAATATCATGTAAAGGTTATATTCTGGAACCCGGCGGAAGCGCACCGCCGGTGATTCTCCCACTGGTTCCGCCGGCCGGATATCAGGCCCTGGCATGGGCCAGAAGTTCAGCGCCGAATTCAGACAACGCCAGGCTCAGGGCCTTGACGGAGCTTTCCAGTTCATTATAGTCCAGATTTTCCAGTTGCAGGGTATTGCGGAAAATCAGTTTTTCGGCGGTTTCGTCCAGCACAAAAGCCCCGTGGACCAGAGCCCGGTTGATCTGCAGGATCCGGCGGAAAAATTCACCGTCATCCGGAGAAACCGGCATGATGAACTGTTCGATGATCACCAGGGGCGCCTCACAGTCGATGATCATGTTCTGAATGCCTTCCTCTTCGTTTTCCACCACCACCAGTTCCCGCTCGGAATCCTCTTCGATAATAGAAATGTCCATATCAAAGAGAAAGGTTTTGACGAGGTTGAAATCTCCTTTGGGTCTCATGGGCTTCCTCCCGGTTAAATGAATGAAAACAATGTAAAAACATAATCCTGGATCATGCCGGCCAGCCAAGGCCGACGCCGCCGGTGCGAACGAACTGCAGGGCGCCGTTTCAGGAAATGGACGGCCGGCAGGGGGCGATCACGACGAGGCTGTCTTCCCGGGTGACCCGGTATTCCGCGTCCGGATTGGCGGTCATTTGGTCGCCCTGCGCGTTCAGCACGCCCATACAGATGACGCCGTGTTCTTTTTTCAGCGTGATCAGCACGTCGATAAACAGGCTGTCTATAAGCCGTTCGGGAACCGGAATCTTGTACAGATCCTCGCCCTTCCGGTTGCTCACCAGTTCGCTGATCATCCGGCTCATGCCGTGGTCCACGGCGGCCTGGACCAGAAGATTGGTGGACAGCTCTCCCGCCACGATCACCTCATTGGCATTGGCCCAGCGGCAGTGTTTTTCGTTTTTGCCGTCCACCAGTTCGACACAAGTATAAACCTCCGGATTCAGATTTTCAATGGTCAGGGTGGTCAGAATCGCATGGGCGTCCCGGTTTCGGGAATCTATCCGGTCGTCGGAGAGAATGATGGCCGACTGGGCCGTTTCCACGCAGGCCATTTTCAGGGTGCCGGTATCCGCGTCTCCATGGATGAAATGCAGGTTTGGATCATCCATGGGTTTTTCAGGGATATTGGCAATGAGCACGATGGGGGCTTTCGCGGCCTTTGCGTCGGCCCGCAATTCTTCCACGATATGGCGGCCCCGGAAATTCCAGCCGCAGATGATGAAATGATTTTCCACCCGCACGGGCTTCATTCCTTTGTTCTCCAGAAAGCGATGTTCCACAAATATGCCGGCAATGCCGGCGGTGAGCACCCCGAGAAGGCCGATGCCGCCGATCATCAGAATTCCTCCCACCATCCGCCCGCCGGCGGTGGAAGGGGAAATGTCCCCGTATCCCACCGTGGTCAGGGTGACCAGGGCCCACCACAGGGCGTCGCCGTATGACAGGCCGGGCTCAAAATAGGCCATTCCCAGGCTTCCGGCAAGGGCCAGCAATATCACGATGGCCAGTATCCGGAAGACATCTTCCCGGTGCAGCATGGAAATAAAGCGAAGGACCAGGGTGAAAAACCGGGACATGGAGAGGAACTCCCAAACAGGTTCAGCGGCGGCATGGGCCGGTCATGACGGATGACGTGAATATGGTCAGACATAGCGCAGTAAGCGGCGTTTTTCAAGCTCCGTATTTCCCGGCCCGTGCATGGAGCAGTTCAGGGACGGGGATGATAGCGGCGGTGCTGGGCCTTGAGTTCGTCCCGGTGAATATGGGTGTAGATTTCCGTGGCCGCGATATCCGCATGACCCAGGAGCATCTGGATCACCCGCAGATCCGCGCCCCCGGCCAGGAGATGCGTGGCAAAGGCATGGCGCAGGCTGTGGGGACTCAGGGGACGGCGGATGCCGGCTGTGTCCGCCGCAGCCAGAAGGATTTTCCGGAATCCCTGGCGGGTCATGGGCCGGCCCTTTCGCGCGGGAAAGAGGAAACCGGATCGAACGCCCTTGAGCAGACGGGGCCGCCCCTGTTCCAGATAAAGGGCCAGGCGTTCCGCAGCCGCAGTGTTCACCGGCACCAGGCGCTCCCGGCTTCCCTTGCCCCGGACCCGGACGAATCCGGCTTCCAGATTGAGCCCGCTTACGGGCATGCGGACCAGTTCCGTTACGCGCAAACCCGCCGCATACAGGAGTTCCAGCATGGCGGAATTGCGCAGACCCCGCAAGGTGGTGATATCGGGCGCGGCCAGAAGACGGGCCACCTCTTCCACAGACAGGATCACCGGGAGTTTTCGTCCTGTTTTGGGAGAAAGAATGCGCTCGCAGGGATCCGAGGTGATCTCGCCTTCCCGGAACAGATACGCATAAAATCCCCGGATGGCGGAAAGATGCCGGGCCCGCGACCGGGGAGAAAGCCCTTCTTCTTCCAGCCGGAAAAGGTGGTTCAGGATCACCGGGGCATCCGCCGGACCGCAACGGGTGACCCGGTGGTGAAGCAGGCTGTCCCGGTACCGCGCCAGATCGCTTTGATATGCGGACAGGGTATGGTCCGCCAGGCCCTTTTCCACGAGCAGATGATCCAGATAGGCGTCCATCACCGGGGTGATGGACGCAGACTCCCTGACGCCGGCATGGGCGGACTTCCGGGGTGTGCTTGACATTATTCCTCCGTTTTTTTAACAAATACGAAACCCGGCCGCCCCGATCATCCGGCTGGCGGGATCGGCTTCCGAAGTCTGCCAGCCGGCGCCCCGGTCCGTATTGCCCGAATCCCCGGGACGGCGGGCCCGGGCAATGGACCCGAACAGGAGAAACCAGGAGATCCCTTGATGTTCAAGCAAAAACCCGTCCTCGTGGTCGGCGGAGCCGGTTATATCGGTTCCCATATGTGCAAATGCCTGGCCGGGGCCGGCTATTTTCCCGTGACCCTTGACAGCCTGGTCTACGGCCATGCCGAGGCCGTGAAATGGGGACCGCTGATACGCGGGCAGATGGATGATCCGGATCTTCTGGACCGCCTTTTTTCCGACTACCGCTTCACGGCCGTCATGCATTTTGCCGCCTTCACCTATGTAGGGGAATCCATGGAGGCCCCCGGCAAATACTACCGCAATAACCTGGCCGCCACCCTGAGCCTGCTGGAAGCCATGGTCCGCCATGATGTCTGCCGCCTGATTTTTTCCTCCACCTGCGCGGTGTACGGCGAGCCGGAACGCCTTCCCCTGACCGAGGACCACCCCAAAAATCCCATCAACGTCTATGGCCGCACCAAGCTCATGGCGGAACAAATGCTGGCGGATTTTGGCCGGGCCCATGGTCTCCGGTCCGTCTGCCTCCGGTATTTCAACGCGGCGGGCGCAGATCCCGGGGGTGAGCTGGGGGAAGATCACCGTCCCGAAACGCATCTGATTCCCCTGATTCTGGATGTTCCCCTTGGCAAGCGCAAGGAAATCCTCGTTTTCGGGGATGATTATCCCACCCCGGACGGCACCTGCATCCGGGATTATATCCATGTCACCGACCTGGCGGCGGCCCATCTGCTGGCGCTGGAGCAGCTAACGGACGGTTCTCCGGGCGGGGCCTATAACCTGGGAAACGGGGCCGGGTATTCCGTTGCCCGGGTGATCGAAGCCGCAAGAGAAGTGACCGGCCACCCCATTCCGGCGCGGGTGGTGGACCGGCGTCCGGGGGATCCGCCGGAACTGACCGGCTCTTCCGGAAAAGCGGTGTCTGAACTGGGGTGGACCCCCCGGCATCCTGATCTGGGAGGCATCGTCCGGACGGCCTGGGACTGGGCCAGGCGGCATCCGGAGGGATATGGGGCCCGGTGACCGTGACCGGCCCGCGCAAGACGGTGAAACAGATGAAATCAGACCATTCCCGCACCATCCGGATGCCGGGAGGCGCGGCAATATCATCGTGGAAAATATGCTCATAAATAACAACGGCAGCCTGGTACACTGCCAGGCGGATTTTTTGATTTTTACAGCGAGGACGAAGATATGACACTTCCCGAACCTTTTTCTATCCGGCGGAGTTTTTTCGCAGTGCTGGCGGTTATGGCCGGCATGGTGCTGGTTTCCTGTAACGGCGGTTCATCCGGCGGCGCCATGATCAATGTCTGCAATCTGGACAATGAGGAATACAGAGTGGAGCTGCGCCGGGCCGGCAGCGACCGGGCCGTTCAGAGTTTCACCCTGGAGGAATGGTATGATTTCGGCGATTATTGTGACGATTTCGAGGATGTGGGTGATGGACGGTATTATATCTGGATCCAGGAAAAGGGCAATTTCAATAATACGGACCGCACGGCCAGTTTCTACCTGGATGACGACGATTATATACGGTATTACACCATCGACTCTACGGGATCCCTGAGTGGAGATGGCGATGAAGACGATGAAGGCACCATTATGGTCTGCAATGAGGATGACGAAGCCTACTGGGTGGAACTGCGCCATGCGGACAATGGCGATTTTGTCACGGATTTCTTTCTGAAGGAAATCTATCACCTGAACGACCGCTGCGATGAATTCCGGGACATCAATGCCGGAGAATATTATCTCGTCATTGAGCATGAGAAAACGGGGGGACGCACGGCCAGCGGCGATTTTTATCTGGACGGCGGTGAATTCGAGAATTTCATCATTGATGATACGGGACGTCTCAGGCGGCGGTAAGGCCGGAACCTGAGCGGACCAAACAGGCTCGCTGCCCCCATCGGGCAATATGGGGGCAGCGAGCCTTTCCAGAAACAGACTTAATAGCGGTAATGATCAGGTTTGAAAGGGCCTTCCACAGGCACGCCAAGGTAATCGGCCTGCTCCTGGCTCAGCCTGCTCAAATGGACCCCAAGATTGCCCAGATGCAGGCGGGCCACTTCTTCATCCAGTTTTTTGGGCAGCACGTAGACCTGTTTTTCATAGGTTCCGCCGGCCAGTTCGATCTGGGCCAGGCACTGGTTGGTAAAGGAATTGCTCATGACAAAGCTGGGATGACCGGTGGCACAGCCCAGATTCACCAGACGCCCCTCGGCCAGCACGATGATGGAACGGCCGGACTTGAGAATCCAGCGGTCCACCTGGGGCTTGATGTTCTCCCGCCTGCAATCCGCGCCGGTTTCCAGATAGTGCATGTCGATTTCGTGGTCAAAATGTCCGATGTTGCAGACGATGGATTCGTCCTTCATCATTTCCATATGGGCACCAGTGATCACCTGGCAGCAGCCCGTGGTGGTCACAAAGATATCGCCCCTGGGCGCCGCCTCTTCCATCGTCAGGACTTCAAAGCCCTCCATCGCCGCCTGCAGGGCGCAGATGGGGTCGATTTCCGTGATGAGAACCCGGGCGCCGTAGCCGCGCATGGACTGGGCGCAGCCCTTGCCCACGTCGCCGTAGCCCGCCACCACGACCACCTTGCCGGCCACCATGACGTCCGTGGCCCGCTTGATGCCGTCGGCCAGGGATTCCCGGCATCCGTAGAGATTATCGAATTTGGATTTGGTCACGGAATCATTGACGTTGAAGGCGGGAAAAAGCAGTTCGCCCGCTTCGGCCAGCTGGTAGAGCCGGTGAACGCCCGTGGTGGTTTCCTCGGACACGCCCCGGATGACATCGGCCACGCCGGACCAACGCCCGCCCTCCGGTTTTGCGGTGAGGGCCAGGCGGTCCATCAGGCATTGCATATCGCGGCTGTCGTATTTCTTTTCCAGAAGAGACGGATCCTTTTCGGCGGCCACGCCCTGATGAATGAACATGGTGGCATCGCCGCCGTCGTCCACGATCAGGTCGGGGCCGGAGCCGTCCGGCCAGGTCAGGGCCATTTCCGTGCACCACCAGTATTCCTCCATGGTCTCGCCCTTCCAGGCGTAGACGGCGGCGGTTTTCTTTTCCGCAATGGCGGCGGCGGCGTGATCCTGGGTAGAAAAGATGTTGCAGGAGGCCCAGCGCACGTCGGCGCCCAGCTCGTACAGGGTGTCAATGAGCATGGCCGTCTGGATGGTCATGTGCAGGCTGCCGGCCACTTTCAGGCCCTTGAGGGGTTTGGACGGGCCGTATTTTTCCCGGATGGCCATGAGACCGGGCATTTCCTTTTCCGAGAGTTTCATCTCCCTGCGGCCGAGTTCGGCCAGGGAGAGATCCGCCACTTTATACGGAAGGGCGGGGTCCAGCGGCGCAATGACCGCTGCGTCTGTAGTGGGGGGCATCGCGTTCTCCTTTAAAAACGGCCGGCAAATCGCCGACCGAAAGATTACAGTCCGGCCTTTTCCCGGAGGGTGTCGGCCATATTGGTTTTTTCCCAGCTGAATTCCGGCTCATTGCGACCGAAATGTCCGTAGGCGGCGGTTTTGCGGTAAATGGGCCGCAGCAGATCCAGATATTCAATGATGGCGGCGGGACGCAGATCAAAGCTGTCGGCCACGACCTCGCGGGCTCTGGTGTCGCTCACCTTGCCCGTTCCCATGAGATCCACCAGCAGGGAGACGGGATCGGGCACGCCGATGGCGTAGGCGATCTGGACTTCGCATTTCCGGGCCAGCCCGGCGGCCACGACGTTCTTGGCGATGTGGCGGCCCATATAGGAAGCGCTGCGGTCCACCTTGGAGGGATCCTTGCCGGAAAAACAGCCGCCGCCGTGGCTGCCCTGGCCCCCGTAGGTGTCCACAATGATTTTCCGGCCGGTGAGGCCGCAATCGCCCATGGGGCCGCCCACCACAAAGGTGCCCGTGGCGTTGATATAGTATTTTGTGTCGCCGTCCACCATTTCCCGGGGAATGACCTTTTTGATGACCTCTTCGATCATGGCCTCTTTCAGATCGTCGTAGGTGACGTCCGGCTTGTGCTGGGTGGCCAGCACAATGGTGTCCACCCGCCTGGGCGCGCCGTCCACATATTCAATGGTAACTTGGGCCTTGCCGTCCGGGCGGAGAAAATCCAGGGCGCCGTTTTTTCTCACTGCGGCCAGGCGGCTGGTGAGTTTATGGGCAAAGGTCAGGGGCATGGGCATGAGTTCCGGGGTTTCGTCCGTGGCGAAACCGAACATGAGGCCCTGGTCTCCGGCGCCCTGTTCCTTGAACAGGCCCTCGCCAGTGTTCACGCCCTGGGCGATATCGGGGGACTGCTGATCAATGCTGGTGAGAACGGCGCAGGTTTTCCAGTCGAATCCCATCTGGCTGGACGTGTAGCCGATGTCCCGGATGGTCTCGCGGACCACCTGGGGCATATCCACATAGCAATTGGTGGTGATTTCACCGGCGATCATGGCCATGCCTGTGGTCACCAGGGTTTCGCAGGCCACGCGGCAGGCGGGATCCTGGGCCATGATGGAATCAAGAATGGCGTCGGAAATGGCATCGGCCACCTTGTCGGGATGGCCTTCGGTAACGGATTCAGAAGAAAACAGGTAAGATTGAGACATAATGACTCCCGGGGATATCCCTATTGCAGATGAATCACACAGGGCTGGCGGCGGGCGCCAGCGGGCAATTATCAATGAGGCGTGTGGCGCCGAAATGGACGGCCATGGCCATTCGTGCGGGGTAATCCAGAACCGCCAGTTCCTCCAGGGTGCCGGCATCGCAGATAACAAGATAATCTATATTCGCGCCCGCGGCCTGAAGAATGCGGTTCCGGGCGGCATCCAGGAGAACCTTTACCGACCGCTCTCCTTTCCGGACCCGGTCTTTGACGTGTTCCATGGCGGCAAACAGGACCGTGGCCTCCCGCCGCTGTTCCGGCGTCAGGTAGCGGTTGCGGGAACTCATGGCCAGTCCGTCCGTTTCCCGGACGATGGGGCACCCGATGATTTCTATATCAAAGTTCAGATCACCGGTCATCCGGCGGATGACCTGAAGCTGCTGATAATCCTTTTCCCCGAATACGGCAATATGGGGACGGACAATATTAAAAAGCTTGGTCACAATGGTGGCCACGCCTTGAAAATGGCCGGGGCGGGAGAATCCGCATAAATGAACCGGCAGGCGGGACAGGCTGACATGGGTTTCATGCCCGGGATGATAGATCTCCCGGGTATCCGGCATGAACAGGATGGTGGCGCCGGCATCCCGGGACATCCGGATATCGCGTTCGGGATCCCGGGGATAGCGGTCCAGGTCTTCGCCGGGGCCGAACTGGGAGGGATTCACGAATACGGACACCACTACGTCATCCGCATCCTGGCGGGCTTTGCGGATAAGAGAAAGATGGCCTTCATGGAGATAGCCCATGGTCGGTGCCAGGGCCAGCCGGCGCCCGGCTGTTCGAATGGACTCAGATGCGGCCCGCATTTGGGATACGGAGTGAATGATGCGCATGATATTCCTTCAGCGGTATGGAGGGAATCGTATTCAGGCGGATAGCGTAGCCCCTGCGCCGGAAAAAGTCAATTTTGATGGTTTCTGGTCTCTCTGAAAATTTTGCCGGGGACTGGTTTCATATTGTTTTTTTGGATGCGGGAGTATAAGCCTGTGAACCAAAACGATTTATGGATCCCGAACAGCGCCTTGGGGATATTATGACAACGATCTTGTCCCAAACCTCGTGCCGCCAATGCGGAACCTGCTGCCGAAACGGCGGCCCGGCCCTTCACCTGGCGGATGCCGACGTGGTAAAAAATGGACTTCTGGATCCCGCTTGCCTGATGACCATCCGCCCCGGCGAACCGATCCGGGATAATGTGCGCGGCCGAAATGCGCTGGCCGCCGGCGATATCATCCGTATCTGCGGCACCGGGGCATCCTGGACCTGCGCGTTTTACCGGGAGGCGAGCCGCGACTGCGGCATTTATCCCCACCGCCCGATCCAGTGCCGGGAATTGAAATGCTGGGAGCCGGATGCCGTAATCCGCATGTATGAGAAAGACCGCCTGACCCGCATGGATATTTTTGGCCGGCATGAGGGGCTGCGTCATCTCATTGAAGAACATGAGGCCGCAGTTTCTTTTGGTGAAGTCCGGCCCATGGTTCTGTCGGTCATTGAAAAAAAGAATGCCGACCGGCCGCTGCTTCGCCGCCTGGACACCCTGCTGTTTCTGGACAGAGAATTTCGCCGGCGCAGCCGTGAACAAAATATCTTTCCTGGTGAATGGGAGCACCTGATCCTGGGACGTCCCCTGGAGACGATTCTGCGGACGATGGGACTACGGGTGGATGAAAGCCGGAAAGGACGCGTGATCAGGCCGGGCGGCGGAGTAAAAAAACCGCTGTAAGCGGATGTCCCGCCAGCCTGCTTTCCCCTTTTTCGGATGATGCCGAATTCTTTCTCCAGCGAAATCAACACGGGAAGGAAAGGAAATATTTTCATGCTCAATACCGGAAGCCTGATCATCTCCCCGTTTGTGGAGGAACTGACCGAATCTTATCACCGCACATACGGCAAGGCAGAGCCGCATCTGGCCAATATTATCCGGTGGGCCGGACATTTCGCCCTGGAAAATATCGCCAATTGCGACGCCCTTTATCATAATATGGAACATACCGTCATGGTCACTCTGGCCGGCCAGGAAATCATCCGGGGAAAGCATCTGCTGGAGGGCGGGGTTGCGCCGCTGGACTGGCTCCATTTCACCCTGGCGCTTTTGTGTCATGATATCGGCTATGTGAAAGGCATCTGCCGGGACGATAAAAACGGTATCTTTGCCTCGGGCCGGGAAGGCAAGACCGTGATCACCAATCCCCATGGCACCTGCGCGGCCCTGGCGCCCTATCATGTGGACCGCAGCCAGCGCTTCATCCGGGAACGCTTCGGCGGGCATCTGGTCATGGATGTGGTGGACGTGGACCGGGTCTGCGCCATGATCGAACGCACACGGGTTCCGGTGCCCGATGCCCCCGCATACGCGGTGACGGATGATTATCCAGGCCTGGTCAGGGCCGCTGATTTTATCGGGCAGCTGGGAGATCCCAATTATCTGCGGAAAATCCCGGCGCTTTTTTATGAATTCGCCGAAACCGGCGCCGAGGAAAGCGGCTATAAAAGCCCCGGTGATATGCGCCGCAACTACGCTAAATTTTACTGGAATGTCGTATCTCCCTACATCCAGGATGCCCTCCGGTTTCTGAATGTCACTCAGGAAGGAAAACACTGGATATCCAATCTCCATTCCCATGTATTCACGGTGGAACACGAGCTGCTTTCCTGACGGATAAATCCCCGGCCTCCGAAAACAGACCGCCGCATACCCAGGGAAGGGTATGCGGCGATTTCTGGTTTTATAACCGGATGGAACCGGCCGGGCACCGTTTGCAGAAACGGATTCCGGCTTTTCCCCTGCGGCCGCAGTTACGGCTGCACGGTAATGGTGACAGCCCGGCGGTTGAGACGGCGCCCTTCCGCCGTGGTATTGGATTGGGCCGGTACGCTTTCGCCCATGGCCTTGAGTTCGAAACGGGACGTGTCGATCCCGTGCCGGGATACCAGGAAATCCCGAACAGCCTCGGCGCGTTTCAGGGAAAGCCTTTCATTATATTCCGTGCTGCCGATGCTGTCGGTATGACCCTCCACAACTGCGGTCAGTTCCGGATACTTTGTCATAAAATCCGCCAGCTGCTCCAGGCTGTTATAATTGATCTGTTTGATGCTGGTATCGTCGAAATTAAAATAAACCACCACGGAGATCATTTCATCGGATATACTGACCGGATCCGCATCGCTGTCGGAAAGAGATTTTCCGCTTTCGCCACTTTTTTCCATTCCGGTATACGGAGTGGATTTCTTCCAGCATCCCTTTTTATCCACCCGGACGCCTTTGGGCGTATCCGGGCATTCATCCTCGCTGTCCGGCACCCCGTCCCCATCACCGTCCTTTTCCGGGCGAGCAGCCGGGGCTGCGGCGGGTTCGACCCCGCCTATCTGCCAGATCAGACCGGCGGTCATCTCAAACTCGCTTTCGCTGTCTTCGAACCCGTGGAAATAACGGGCGTCGGCCCGAAGGGCGATATTATCACTGACAAAAAATTTCACACCAAGGCCCGCGTTGGCCTGAAAGGAATCATCAAGTTCTCCGAAACTTTGGTCATCCACATCTTCATCAAACAGGATATAGCCGACACCCGCCGCCAGATAGGGAACAATCACGCCGTCGGGCACGATATTGTACACCAGATCCACGCGCGGCTGGTACATATAAACATCATAATCACCGGGCCCCCAGTCGGCATCCGTATGGATATAGGCCACGCCGAGTTCAGCGGAAACATATTCCGTGAAATTATAGCCAAGCGCCAGGGAAAAGGTTTTTCCCAGATCCAGCAAGTTCCGGTCATCATCGAAATCATACCCGCCGCCCATAGGGCTGAGGCTGACGGCGCCGGCCTTCACTCCGGCGAAAGCGCTGGATACCGCCAGACAAAGACTGAAAACAGCAACAGCAATACCCGCTACGATTTTTTTCTTCATTGTCTCCTCCCGCTGCATGACGCGTTATCAAACCATTCTGTTTTTCCATCCATCTGAATGAGCCGTTCCATAACCGCTATAAAGCGTCCGCGCATTCCGCTGATCAGAATTCAAGGCATCCGGTCCTCAAGGTTCTCATGATCGCGAAAATCGGAAACCGTATGGCGGACAAAAAATCAGCCAAATCAATTAATATCGAAAATATACGAGAAATCAATAATTTTTCTTCCGCCGGATATTTTCCGGTCGTTTTTTTTATAACCGGCCGGCCGGATTACGGCGGCTTCTTCTGGACGAGGCCGGGATTGCGTGGACATGGCGACGGGGCTGAAGATGCGGAATACCAGCGGGGGCGGGCGGTGACGGCCGCCAAAGTGGATACAAAAAGGTTACCATTCCACCCCCACCATCATGCAGTTCAGCCCTGACCCGATACCGAAAAAACCCACAAGATCGCCTTCTCTCAGAAATTCCCGCTCGGAGGCGATAGCGGCGGTGATGGGAAGAGAGACCGTCCCGATATTGCCGAGAAACCGAAAGGTGGAGAAATCCTTTTCCATGGGGATTCCCACGGTATCCAGAATGGTTTTCTGGTGAGCGGATCCCACCTGGTGGCAGATCACCTTATCCGGTTTGTCCGCCTGCCATCCCATTTCGGTCATAAAGGCCCGGTAGGTCCGTGCCCCCAGTTCCACGCCATGGCGCAGCACGCCCACGGAATCCGTTTTCATGGCGTGGATGCCGTCCACGCAGCGGCCCGCGTCCGGCCCCCAGAGGCAGAGGCGATGATGGTTCACCGCGTTTTTCATGACACCCCCCAGGAGTTTATGCCCCCGGTGCGACAGAGATTCCGCTGTGAGCAGCACGGCCACGGCGCCGGCGCCGCCCGTCAGGGTGGCGATGGTATCCCGGAATATTTCCATGTCCCGGCTCTTCAGAAGGCGGTCGATGGTCAGGTCCACCACTTCGCGGGCCGTCTCGCAGCTCACCACCAGGGCCGCCCGGATCTGTCCCAGTTCAATGGCCGCCGCCGCCTGCATCATGCCGTTCAATACCCCCAGGCAGGCATTGGAAATATCGTACACCTGGGCATCGGCGGATACCCCGATCTCATGGGCCACCGCGCAGGCCGTGGCCGGCTCCAGATTGTCCCGGCAGACCCCGCAATACAGGAGCATCCCGATATCCGACGCCGATACGGACGAGGCCGCCAGAGCCTTATGCGCGGCCGCCGCCGCTCCTGCGGACACCTTCACGCCCTCGTCCCAGAACCGCCGCTCGGCAATGCCCGTGATGGCTTCCAGTTGTCCCTTTTTCAGGTGCAGCCGCTCGTACAGGGGGGCCAGCCGCTCCTCCAGATCCGAAGAAGTGATCACATGGGGCGCCATCTGATACCCAAAGGCGTCGATATAGGTGGAGGCGTATTTCATGGAAACGATTCCTTATATGATGCCGTCGCGGCCAGGCGCAAGGCAAAATTCTTCATCCGGTAAATAAACAGGCCGTCCACTTTCAGCCAGCCGTCGGCCTGGATCACCGGCTCCGATCCATCCCGGATGTCCGTGATGACGGCGTCCACCGTGACCCGCCGGTTCGCGGGAATAACCTGGCCTCGGTAAATCCATTCATGACGCGCGCCCGTCAGCATTTCAAAGCAATGGGTGCGGACAAGACGGGGCCAGCGCTCCAGGGCCGCGAATTTCATAAGCTGGATAAAGGATTCCAGCCCCAGGGAGCCGGGACAGACCGGATCTTCAAAAAAATGGGCCTGAAAAAACCATTCCGCAGGATCCACCTCTTTTTCGCCGCGCACGAATCCCAGGCCGAAGGGACCGCCATGGGGCAGAAATACGGATATCCGGTCAATCATGCGCAGGGCCTTGCCCGGCATGGCCAGGGACGGGGCCGGATCCACAGATAAATCCTCCGGATTCAGGGGCGCTTCCGGAAAAAATTCCGCCGTACGGGCGGATGCCAGATCCGCCGCCGGCGGTTCCCATGCTTCCCCGGCCGCGCCGTGGATGCCCACCTGATTGGCCAGGGCCTCTCTGGAAAAAAATCCGAAATAGGTATCACCGTCATAAATCAGCTCGTCACCGCAAAAGACCCGCATATCGAAATTTTCCACGATCATGCCGCCGGCCTCCGAGACCCGCGTCATTCTGGCCTTCATGATCAGCCGGCCGTCCCCGGGCCGAAGATTGCGGTACAGGACCGCCTTGCCGCCCAGATTCCGGAATTTCAGGTCATTCCCGCTTCTGAGAGCGGAACCGGCATAGGCCGCCAGCCATCCGCAGGGCTGAAGCGCGATCTCCAGGAGCACGCAAAAGGGCATGACACCGGAGCGGTCGGCCCGGAAATACCATTCCGCGTCCCCCATATCGTATTCAGCCGTGATCCAGCCCCCGGCCTTGAGTTCCCAGGGTCGGGGTTCGGCATGGACGACCCGGTTCATGAAAAAATAGGGCGGACGCGGCAGCCGGGCGATTTTTCGTCCTTTTCCAGGATCGAAAATTTCATAGGCCGGACCGAAGGCCTCGGAGGGATTGCCCTCGCAGAAGGCGAGAAGCTGCCGGCGGTCATACAGGGCCGGGCGTGATTCCCGGATTGCCGGCACCGCCGCAATGCCCAAAGCCGTCTCTTCCCGCCGGGACCAGAAGGATTCCAGTTCCTCCCGCCCGGCCCCGGTGAGCTTCATGCTCATGCCCGTGAACCGGACGATGGGACGTCCATCGCCATACATCATGGCATCGGCGACCGCATAAGGTTCCGGGCCGTAACCGATTTCCGCGATCTCCACCTCATACAGCACCTTGCGGGTTTCCGGGGTAACCGGTCCCCGGCATTTGAGTACGGCTTCCCGGCCGATGACCGGCTCCCAGACATGATCCGGCCGGTCCGTGACCCAGCCGAATCGCTGGAGCAGGATGCGCAGGGTATGGGCGCAGCATTCATACATCAGGGTGCCGGGCATGACCATATCATCCACGAAATGGCAGGTAAGAAACCAGTCATCGGGATGGATATCGGCCTCGGCCCGGATCACGCCCAGCCCGTAACGCCCCCCCGTGGGATCCAGGAGCGGCGCCCGGTCCACCAGGCGCATCCGGCCCGAGGGAAGAATCTGAGACGGCGATACGGACACCCCGGAAAAAACCGGACCAAAGCACCCGGCCGCGTCTCCCCGGCGCAGGGCCTCAAGCCGTTCGTCATCATAGGCTTCCCGGCCCACCGGGACCAGTTCCGTAAAGCCGGAGATCCCTTCGGCCGGCTGTCTTTCCGCCCGAGACAGGATGATGCCTCCGGAATTTTCCACCTCTTCCGGCGTAAAGAAGCCGGCGCAGCCGTCCCGCATGGTGATGAGGGGTTCGCCGTTGATGGTTCCCTCAAAGCGGAAGAAAAAAAGATACACTTCCGCCTGCCGCACAAATTTATCGATATGGATATCGTACTGGATGGTCTCGCCGGGAACGGGCAGCCCACGGTGAAACCGGACCCTGGCATCCAGCAGGCGATAGGCCCGCGCACCCTTCACGGCCAGGTCGATGCCGAGATACCCGGATAAAAACAGATCCGCCTGCCCGGCCTCCACGGAGATGCAGACCGGCGCCCGGCCCCCGTCCAGGTACCAGGCCCCGGGGAGAACATCATGTTCCGTGACTACCCGGCCCGGGGTCAGGGCACATTTTTCGCCTTCCAGGGCCATGATCCGGTCCACGAGCATGAGGGGCTCACCGGGCAGGCGCACCCGGACCGGGTAGGCATCCACTTCCGCGAATTCGGGACCGAGCATCCGGGCCACGGAGCCGACGGCGAATTCCATGCACATTTCCCGGTCGAACAGGGGCTGCGGTGCGGCGGGCGCAGATGGTGCCGGGGCCGCCGGTTCGAGGGGAAGAGGCGGCGCCCTCCGGTCCGGCGGCTGGCTCAGCAGCAGGATCGCGTCTTCCATCTGCTGCTGGATACGGGCCGAAAGGCGCAGGTATTCCGCATGGGCCTGGGCGGTCAGGACTCCGGTTTCGGCCATCCGGCGGATAAATTCGGCCATTTCCCCGGTGATGGGGCGGATTTCTTCCGGTATCGGCATTGGTATAAATTCTGTCTGGGGGTGGTTTATTGGAAATTCCGGGGGCGGCCCGTCCACTGGTACCCCGCCCACTGGTATGATGACCCGCCGGGATTCCGGGGGGCTTTCGGGCGGATCTGGCGGCAGATACTCTTTTCCGTAAAGGCGCTCCAGGTTTACGGGAACGCCCTCGGCCGTCAGGCTGCCCAGGCATTTGAGCATGGTGAGAAAATCATCTTCTCCCCTGGCGTCGGCGGAAAGGGCGTGATGAGTCCGGTTTCCGAGAATATGGGAAATCATCCGGCTGCATGAACGGCCGGGGCCGGTTTCCACGAAAATCCGGATCCCGTCTTCCCAGGCCTTGTTCACCGTGTCCGGAAAAACAAATCCGTCCGTGGCCTGGGCCAGAATGGACGCGGCTGCGGATTCCGTGGTCAGTTCATGGACATCCCCCCGGGCCACGCTGTAATACCGGATATCCGGGGGCGGATCACAGGGAAAAAGATGAAGCCGCCGGTAGGCCTCGGCCGAAGGCAGGGCCGCGTCGCAATGGACGGATACCACGCCGTCCAGGTATACGGATTCGCAGCGCAGCTCCCGGATGATACGGGCCACGGCCGGGCTGGTGCCGCCGATAACGCACTGGTCCGGGGTATTGACAATGAGCAGGCGGGCATGGGGATGGTTTTCCATGACGGACCGCACTTCATCGGCCGGGCGATTGACCACGGCGGCCTTCCAGTCCGCAGGCTGATCCGCCGGGATTTTCCAGGCTTCCCGCAGCGAGGTGCAGGGGCCGTGGAGCCGGGTATGAAACAGGTCTGTTTCCCGCATCCGGGAAAGCATTTCCCCTGGCTCGGGCCAGGCCCGGGTGGCGAAAAGACCGGCGGATTCGCCCAGGCTGTAGCCAATGACCGCGTCGGGCCGGATGCCGAAATCCATGAGCACGCTGGTCATGACCCCGCCGTGGACCACCTGTCCGAAAATCATGTGCAGGGGATCCCCGCTGATCCGCCGGACCGCTTCATCTTCCCAGGCGGATGGCCAGTCGGCGCGGCGGGGCATATAGAGTTCGGGCAGCATCTGGGCGCGCAGGCGCCCGGTTTCGGCGTCCATGCGGCGTAATATCCGGGGCCAGGTGACGCCGATGATCCGGCCCATGCCCAGATAATGATTCCCGGAGCCGGGATAGACAAAGGCGATGCGTCCCCTGCCCCGCCCCAGAGGATTTGGAAACCATGCCATGCCGCTGGGGCCGGAAATCCGGCGCGGCCGGCCATCGCGCACGGCCTGGCGGGCCTGGCGGATCCATTCCTTTAATTGGGGAAGATCCCGGGCCACGATGCTCAGGGCCATGGGATGTTCTGCCCGAACCGGCCGGGACTGAAACCATGCGGCGGCCTGTCGTTCAATACCTTTAAGGGCAATGCCGTCAAGGGAATGGACATGCCGTTCCAGCTCGTCGAGCCCTGCCAGGATCTCATTTTCGGTATTGCCGGAGACCACGAAAAGCCCGATATTTTCATAGCCCAGGGGCCGGCGCCGCTCACGGCGGGCAATGACCGACGGCGCGGATGCCCCGCCGTTTTCACCGGAACCGCTGTGACCGCTGCTATTGACAGATGCAGCGGAGCGGAAAACAGGCGCCGGCGGATCTTCCAGGATCAAATGGACCGCCGTGCCGTCCCAGGACAGGGCCGAGACGATGGCAGCCCGGGGGCCGTCGATGCGGTCACGGACCCGGTACTGGGCGGCTTGCGGCAGGTGCAGGGCTTCCCTGATTCCGGCGGACGCGCGGGGAAATTCCAGGGGCGCCAGGGGCGGAATGATTTCCTGGTACAGGCTGAGAACCGTTTTCACGGCGGCGGCCAGCCCGGCCACGGCGCCGGGGCGTCCCGCGTGATCCGACAGAACGCCCAGGGACGGAATGCGGTCCGCGTTGGCTTCGCGCAGGGCATTGGCGGCGGCGGCGCAGGCAATATCCGTCTGTTCCGGCGTACCGGTTCCCGTGATTTCCACATGATCCACGGATGACAGGGAAATGCCGGCCTCGGCCCGGGCCTGTTCCAAGGACCGCCGGGCTGCGGCCGCATCCGCCGGTATGTCCACGCCCCCGCCGGCCGTTGCGGAAATGCCCTGGACCAGGGCCAGTATCCGGTCGCCGTCCTTCTCCGCGTCCTCGCGCCGCTTCAGGACTAGGGCCGCCGCCGCATCCGCCGGGGACGGGCCGTCGTATCCGGGAGCGAGGGCCGCGAGGATATTTTCCGGAGATCCGCCTCCTCCCTGATTTCCAGCCCGGTCTCCGGGCGGAATTCCCGTGCCATAGGCTTCCAGTTCGTGCATGGCCAGCACATGGCGCGGATCTCCGGCCAGGTCCACAGCCCCGGCCAGGAAAAGATCGGTTTCGCCCCGGCGCAGGGATCGGGCCCCGATTTCCAGGGCCCGCAGGCCGGAGGCATCCTCGCAGGACAGCACATGGCTGGGGCCGCCCAACCGGAATTCCCGGGCCACGCGGCTGGCCACGATGCCGCCCAGGGAGCCCAGCACCCGGGCCCGCGTCAGGGGCGGGCAGATGCCGTCTTTACAGGCCTTGATTTCAGCTTCGGAAGGTGTTTTTCCCCCGCCCATCCGATTATAAATCCGGCGCAGCTGTTCACCGGCCTGCCAGCGCAGATGGAAATTACAGGCCTCCATGTCAAAATTCATGCCGATGGCCGCGCCCATGCGGGGCCGCATCTCCCGGAGGGGAAGGCCCGCGTGAACCATGGCCCCGGCCGCGACATGCAGCATGAGAAGCTGCTGGGGCAGGATATCTGGAATTTCCTTTGGGGGAATGGAAAACCGGCCGGCCTCCAGTTCCAGTTCGGAAATCCAGGCCCCTTCGGCGAACAGGCCGGCATCGGCCGGATGACCGGCGGCTTTCACAAAAGACGCCACAGCGGCGTCCGCGCCCCGGAAGCGTCCGGCAGGGCGCGGAATGCTGATTTTCCGGCCCCGGAACACGGCTTCCTGGAAAGCCCGGAGATGGGTCTGATCGCCGACGCGGATCTCCATGCCGATGATGGCGATATCCAGGGGGCGGGGCTGCTGGATACGGACGCCGGCGGAGATCTTTACCTCCGAAGGCGCAGGCGGAGATCCCCGGTCCTGCGGAACCTCCGCCCGGAATTCCTCCAGCAGGATATGGGCGTTGATGCCCCCGAATCCAAAGGCGGATACAGCGGCCCGGCGGGGGGTGTCCCTGTTTCGCCGCCGCCATTCTTCCGTTTCGGTCTGCACCCGGAAAGGGCCGCCCGCCAGCGGGCTCTTGTCGTCAAACCGCTCAAAGTGCAAAGACGGCGCCAGAATACCGTCCTTCAGGCCGGTGATGGTCTTGATCATGCCGGCGGCCCCGGCCGCTGTAAGCAGATGGCCGATATTGGATTTCACGGATCCGATGGGGCAGACGCCGGGAGGCGCATCAATCCCTTTCCAGAGTTCGCGGAGGCTGGCGGCTTCCACATTATCGCCCACAGGCGTGCCCGCGCCATGGCATTCGACATGGTCCACCATGTCCGGGGTCCATCGGGCCTGGCCGTAGGCGGAGCGCATGGCCCGAAGCTGGCCCTCGGTATCCGGGGCCAAAAGATTGCCCCGCATATCATTGGACAGGCCGATCCCCCTGATAACGGCATGGATGGTGTCTCCGGCGGCAAGGGCGTCGTCCAGCCGCTTGAGAGCCAGGATTCCCGCGCCCTCTCCCACCACCAGTCCGTTGGCCGAGGCGTCAAAAGGCGCACACCGTCCCGTGGGCGAAAGGGCCGTGAGCTGGGTGAATCCCACCTGGGTGTACAGGCATTCGGGACGGGAAACCCCGCCCGTGAGCATCATATCGGCCCGGCCTTCCCTCAGGGCGTCGCAGGCCAGCTTCAGGGCATAGATGGAAGAGGCGCAGGCCGCGTCCAGGGTCAGGCATTCCCCGCCCAGCCTCAGGCAGCGGGCCAGCAGGGAGGCGGGCAGTCCGGTGACCCGGCTGGCCAGGGCCTCGGTTTTTCCCCAGGCGGGAAAGGATTCTTTGGCCACCGAAAGCCCGGTCTTTCCGTTCCACCGGAAAAACCGGGCGGCCTGTTCCTCCGCGAATACCCGGCGGGTCAGGCGCGAAGAAGCGTCCGTGGGCAGGGCGATGGCGGCGAGACTGACGCCGATTCGCTCAAAGGATACGGCGTCAGTCCGGCAGGCGGACAGAGCCTTGCGTCCGCAGTGCAGGGTCAGGTGATAAAGCGGATCCAGGGCCGCCAGAAGATCCGCCGGGAGGGAGAATCCGTCCGGGTCGAACTGAAATTCTTCTCCCACCAGGCAGCAACGGCTGGTAACGGATTTGTCCGGGAGACTGCGGCCCTGGCGCGGGCTGATCATGTCGGCGGCCGGTGCGATCCAGCGGCGGGGCGGGGCTTCGGCGGCCGCGCATTGCCCCTGGCGCAGCATCCGCACAAAAGAGGGAATATCGGGGGCGCCGGGAAATACGCCGGCCATGGAGACCACGGCCACGGGCGCCGGAACGGCGTCAGGATCTGGAGAAAAAGAACGGGAAGGCATTGGGAATCCGGTTGTCAGCACGCTGCAAGGTCAGGGCGCGGCGGGCGCGCCGTTTTTTCCAATAAAGACAGGAAAACCGGCCGGCCTGGCGGAACGGGGCGGCTTTTTCTGTCGGCAGTCCATTTTCTGGGGCAGATCAGGGTCGAAATCCACAGGGTCGAATCCAATGACCGCTGGATGGCGGCCGTGTCATGCGGGGCTCTGAATGAACAAGATGGCTGTTACATCATGTCAGGACATGCGCGTCAACCGATTTTCAATGACGGGCGTTGAACGCTTCCGAAATCGCATGGGAAATCCGGCTTGCTTTTTGAAATGATGCCCTTAAGTTTCGAGCGACAGCGTGTTTCTCCCCCCGAACCGGGGATAAAATCCATGCCCGGCGGACAAAGACCTGCAACAGATTCAGAAAGGAGGTTTCCCATGTGGCGGATACTGCGCCTTGCCAGCAAGCATCTGACCATCGCCATTCCCCTGATCATGATCCTGGGATTTCTCTACGGCGTCAAGGCCCCCACCGCTTTTCTCAAGCAATGGATCATCCCGTTCACCTTTCTCATGGTCTATCCCATGATGGTGACCCTGAATATCAAAAAGGTCTTTGAGGGCGGCGACATAAAGGCCCAGCTTCTGACCCAGGCCCTGAATTTTGGACTGGTTCCCTTTATCGCCTATTATCTCGGCGTCACTTTTTTTCCGGATCAGCCCTATATGGCCCTGGGCATGCTTCTGGCCGGGCTCGTTCCAACTTCCGGCATGACCATTTCCTGGACCGGATTCGCCAGGGGAAATATCGCGGCCGCCGTGAAAATGACGGTGATCGGTCTCATCATCGGCTCCCTGGCCACGCCCTTTTATGTCAAATGGCTCATGGGCGCGGAACTGGAAGTCAATATGGCCGCAGTCATGAAGCAGATCGTGGTCATTGTCTTCATTCCCATGGCGGCCGGCTACCTGACCAGAAGCGCCCTGATCCGGAAATACGGTCCGTCGGAATTTCAGTCCCGCTGGGCTCCGCGCTTTCCGGCCCTGTCCGTTCTCGGGGTTCTGGGGATCGTGTTTATCGCCATCGCCCTCAAGGCATCCGCCATTTACACGGCTCCCCGGATGATGCTGTATATCCTCATCCCCCTGGGTATCATTTATACACTGAATTATTTTTTAAGCACAATGACGGGCCGCCTGCTTCTGCCGCGCGGCGACGCCATCGCCCTGGTCTACGGCTCGGTCATGCGCAATCTTTCCATTGCCCTGGCCATTGCCATCAACGCCTTTGGCCCCGAGGGTTCCAGCACGGCCCTGGTCATTGCCGTGGCCTATATCATCCAGGTGCAGTCCGCCGCCTGGTATGTCAAATTCACCGATAAAATCTACGGCCCCCCGGAAGCGCCCTCCCCGTCCGCCGAAACCCCGGACGCCGCACCGGCGCCCGAACCGGCGTCACCGGTTCCGGATTCCGCAAAAGAATCTCCGGCCATAACCGCCGTGGCGGACATACAGCGCATTCTTTTCGCCACAGATCTGTCTGAAAGCGCCCGCAACGCGGCCCGCCATGCCTGTTCCATTGCCTGGAAATACGGGGCCGCCGTCACCCTGCTCCACGTGGTGGCGGATATCATGGAGGAATACAATGCGGGAATGGATCTCAGCGACCGGATGGCCCCGGCCGAGCGCAAGGGAGTAAACCGGGAGGAAGTGGCGGCGGCAATGAAACGGATCGAAAAACGGGTGGCCGAGGTCTCTCAAACGGTGAAACGGGAAATCCCCCGTTGTCCGGTGGAAGAAGGGGATATCCGGGTGGAAGCCGGGGATCCGGCGGCGGTCATCGTGCGGGTGGCAAAAGAAGGAAAATACGATCTGGTGGTCATGGGAACCGGCGGACACGCTGGTCTGGCCCGGCTGACCGGATCGGTTTCCGAAGCGGTGGTGAAGCAGAGTCCCTGTCCGGTTTTGACGGTGGGGATATAGCGGTCTTTGGCCCCCTTTCCCCGGTGGACGTGGATCAGCATCCGCTCCGCGTCGATATCCGACACCTGGAGATACAAGGCTTCCTGGAGCCGGAGGCCGCAGGTGTAAACCGTGGTCAGGAATGCATAATTATGGAAGGTGTTGACATGACCGGGAATTTGTCTGACTTCTTCCTGCGTGAGGACACAGGGCAGGCGTTTTTCCCGCTGTGGCTTAAGGTACGCGAACACCGGCCATTTTCGCTGAAGCACATGAATGAAGAAAAATTTCAGCCCGCAATAGCAGATTTTCATGGTGTTCGTCGGCCATTTGCTTTCATTTCGCCGGTACAGAAGATATTCTTTCAATTCTTCTTCTGTAATTTCATTCGGATCTTTGTTATAAAACGCAATCAACTGACGCACCGACCAGCGCATAGCACTGCTGTGGGCGTTCCTCATGCCCGCAAGCTGAAGGGCTTTGATGGCCTCGTCGTACCAGGGGGTTTGTAAAGTTTTGGGTTGTGTCATGATGCCTCTCCTTATTACAGGGGTTGGTAAAAACTGCTGGAGAGGCATCATATCATTTGCTGGCGGAAGAGATGAAAATGTGTGCAAAATATGAAATCAATGAGGATAGCTGAAAAGCCTGCCGCATAGCGGCTTACTTGAACCCTATATTACACTTGCACCGAAGAGACAGCGATTTTTTGCCATCTATCATTTGCCGCTCCACGGTTTATGAATAGGATACCATCAAAATATGGAATGAAATATGCCAATCGTGAGTATTAAAATAGCAAAAGGAAGATCAATAGAACGGAAACGAAATTTAGCAAAATCGTTAACTGAATCAGTTGTGTCTTCCCTGGAGATTAAACCGGATTTGGTTACCGTCTTAATCGAAGAATATGATCGTGAAAACTGGTCTTCAGGAGGAGAGTTGCATATAGATAAATTTGGTCAAGGTTATGGAGATTCCGGAACCCTAAAAAGCTAAAGAAAACATTCACAGAACAAAACGCTTGAGAGGAACCGGGCGTACTGTGCGCTTTTTCAGAGGTATGTGGTTTAAGAAACTGAAAACATTTATCTGAGGTGTCGGGTTAAAACGCCCGGCCCATCAACTCCGCGTTAAACCTTTCCCAAAAGTAGAAAGTTCTTGAATATTGCTATGGTATGATTTATTGTCATACTGGAGGTGAAATTATGGCTACGTCAAAAATTGCAGTTACAATTGATAAGAACACATTGTTTCAGCTGGATTTGTTAGTCAAATCCCGTGTATTTCCAAGCCGTAGTCGTGCTATTCAAGAAGCTGTTTCGGAAAAACTTGCTCATATTGCAAAAAACAGGCTTGCTCGAGAATGCGCTAAGCTAAATATTGAATTTGAACAGAATATGTCTGAAGAAGGGTTAGAAACGGAGATAAATGAA
>PDWI01012468.1_pt1 | contig 29179 bp, 26 predicted proteins | sample 1430891 | NCBI WGS metagenome assembly PDWI01 (sample SAMN01162508, study PRJNA174530) | Oral metagenome, whole genome shotgun sequencing project. | biome: Marine environment; feature: Marine mammal; material: Swab sample of the gingival sulcus; isolation source: swab sample of gingival sulcus... | reverse complement strand
TCATCTTTGCACTTAAAAACCTTTGAAATATTTTGATATTTCTTCATGCTTTTAAGTACAAATCTAAAGTATTCTATACGTTCTGTGAAAACAAGATTATTATAATACCAAATCCAATATAGCATTATATATTAGATTTGGTATAACAACATATTCTTTTTCAATTTAAAAACTTCTTGATAAACATGGTGCTATATATTGATGTAAAATTAACACTTTTGTTTAATAGATGAATAGCAAAACAAATACTAATCAATATTTAAAAATTCAGATATACTATAAGTTTTACAAAAAGGGGATAAATTGCCTTAACGCTTTGGTGAGTTAGGGCAATTTTTTTTATGCTTGCATAATAAATTACCACCTTTTGCGTTAAGTGATAGCGAGGCTTTCGTATAAATAGCTAAATACAAATAACAAATTTATTTATTAACTAATAATTTAAAATTTAGAATTTTATTATAAGAACAATTTTTACAAAAAGGGGAGAACTACTTTAACGTTATGGTGAGTTAAAGTAGTTTTTTTTGGGGGGAGTAAAATTTCTAATTTATCTAAACAACAATTAAATTGGAGTTGTTTAGCTTTTTTTGCTGTTTTTTTTTAAAAATAATAGTCTCATTATCAGATATATAAAGAGTGTTCAACATAAAATGTTTAATAGATGAATAGCAAAACAAATACTAATCAATATTTAAAAATTCAGATATACTATAAGTTTTACAAAAAGGGGATAAATTGCCTTAACGCTTTTGTGAGTTAGGGCAATTTTTTTTTGCCTAAAAGCCAACCTAAGTTTTTAATTTGGTATAAATGTTTACCTTTGGCATAAAATTACACTACGGATTGCCTGCAAACAAACTGATAGAATATTTAATCGGGTATTATAAATATACACAAATGGAGCATATCCCATTGTTTTTAGAAAAGAACTACAATTACAGAACCAAAAAAACAAATTCGGGATAAGATTTTATAATTGCAGTTTGTAAAAGAACAAAAATTTAGCCCCAAAGCCTACTCTACAATCAAATTAAAAAATAATAAACATGTATAATTTTTTTCTTATACTTTTTTTAAGTACTTATTTTATCAGTTTTGGCCAAGCTGATGATTTTACCAAAAACTTGTATGATAATTATGATAAATACAAGGAAACTACATTAGACAAAAGGCGTATAAAACATGCGGACATCTTGCCATTAATACAAAAAATAAAAAAAGATAGTGATTTTGCGGTAAAAAAAGTAGGCAGTTCTATCCAAGGTAGAGATTTACACCTCATTAGCATTGGAACCGGAAATACCAGTGTATTTCTATGGTCGCAGATGCATGGTGATGAACCTACGGCAACACAGGCTTTATTTGATATTTTTAACTTCTTTAACAGTGAAGATTTTAAAAAAGAAAAAGAAGCCATATTAAAATCTGTTACCTTACATTTTTTACCGATGTTAAATCCCGATGGTGCCGAAATTTTTGAACGTAGAAACGCTTTGGGTATTGACATTAACCGAGATGCCTTGCGGTTGCAGTCGCCTGAAGGCCGGGTACTCAAAAAAATTCGAGATAGTTTAGATGCAGATTTTGGTTTTAACCTACACGACCAGAGTACGTATTACAACGCTAACCGGACACCAAAACCGGCCACTATTTCCTATCTGGCTCCGGCTTTTAATTATGAAAAAGACATTGATTCAGTACGATCTAATGCCATGAAAATTATCGTTTTTATGAATGATATTATTCAAAATTACGCTCCCGGACAAGTTGGTAGGTACAATGATGATTTTGAGCCAAGGGCATTTGGCGATAATATTACCAAATGGGGTACCAGTGCAATTTTAATAGAATCCGGAGGGTATAAAAATGATGTGGAAAAGCAGGAGATAAGAAAACTAAATTTTGTTTCTATTTTATCTGCTATTTATACCATTGCCAATAATAGTTTTATCAATATTGACCTTAACCGATACGAACAAATTCCTGAAAATGACCGGAAACTGTTTGATTTAAAAATAGAAAATGTTACCTATAATTATTTGGGCAAAGATTACATTTTGGATATAGGAATAAATCATTCAGAAATTGATAATGATACCCACACAGATTTCAATAACATAGGCAGAGTCATTGACCAAGGCGATTTATCTACTTATTACGGTTATGAAACCGTAGATGCCACCGGATATACCATTGCTCCGGGCGAGCAATATCCTGATATTTTAGCATCTGTCTTTGCCTTAAAAAAAATGGATATAAAATCTTTGCTAAAACAAGGGTATTTATATGCCAAAATTGCCAATATCCCAAAAAAGAGATTCACTGGTTTACCCATTAATCTATTGGGTCCGCAAACCAAATTACCTAAAGATTTTAACCTGCGATTAGGCCTTCACGCTAATTTTGTATTAAAAAAAGATGGTGTAGTGAGATATGCAGTAGTAAACGGCTTTTTAATTGATTTGAATGACAGTAAAGAAATAGATCTAAAGAATAGTTTGATTTATAGATAGAAAAGGTGGAGATGACTTCAATTAAAAAAAAATGAACAAATTTATTTAGGACATTATTGATAAAAAATGCAGACATAGCCTTAACTATGGCGAGTATTTTTAACGCAGTAGAAGTGAAAATTTATCCAATTATATGTAGCATTATATATTGACTTGGTATTAAATAAAAATTCAAGTAAAAGAAATTATTAAAATTGGAAAAGTAGGGGCAAAAATTTTGGATGGTAACTGCAGACAAATGCCGGAACGCATTATGAAAATTTTGGCCAAGGACTACCGGACGTATGCTAAAGCGTCTTTAAAATAAGGCATTGTTGATAAATATGAGACAAAGAAAGAATTCCACATATAATTTTTATAGAACAGTCTGTATATTGATTATAAAAAATATTATATTTCAAAAAATCCTTCTTTGGGAATGGCATGAAACCCCATACTATTCATCACCTCTTGTATCGTTTTTACGGCTATGACTCTATCTGTTTGGATGGTCATTTCTACGGGATAGACTTCATTATTAATGATAACACTTGATATGGCATGGAGTTTCATCAATTTATTTTTTACTCTGTCTAAATCAATTTCTCTTTTAACGTCTATGGTAAATACCCTGCCATGGTTGCCGGGAATTACATTTTCTGATATAAAAGTCATTATTAAATAATTTACAAAAATTCTGAATCAGTTATTTTAATTGATATAAAGTTAATAATAAAAATTGTCTTAAATGATTAAAATTCAATTAAATTATTAACCGTACATACAATATGGCAATTTTTTTATCCGGATACTCATAAATATAAAAATTGGTAAGATTTTGCCATTTTTTGGGTAGTTCTGCAATTTTTTCGGGATTGGAATCACCTTTTTTATCTATGTTATAAATGGTGTTAGATGAACTAAATTTGGGCTTTTTAAATTTATAAATAGTAAGTTTTTTTGTAATATTCTGTTCGTCAATTTATTATGTTATCATTATGGCTATTACACTTTTAAGTTGTATTTTTGGGTATCATAATTTTTAAAACTAAAAAGAACAAGCAATCATGAACAACAATCAAGTGAATTTGCCTAAAATAGGCTTACCGATGATATTTTTAGCTATTATTATCATTATACTATTATTTAAATCGGCAGTGAATATTGGAGCTGGTGAAGCCGGTGTGCTTTGGAAACGTTTTGGCGATGGGGTGGTAACAGATGAACCACCATTGGAAGAGGGTTTTCATATTGTAGCACCATGGAATAAAGTTTATATTTATGAAGTGCGAAGGCAGGAAATTTTTGAGAAAATGAAAGTATTGTCATCAAACGGGTTGGATATACAATTAGATGCCTCTGCATGGTACAAACCACAATATAATGACTTGGGAAAGCTACACAAAGAGATAGGGGAGGACTATCTAAACCGTATTCTATTGCCCACTATTTTTTCTGCGGCCAGATCGGTAGTGGGAAGATATACTCCGGAACAGTTGTATTCTACCAAGCGGGATGCTATTCAGCAAGAGATATTTGAAGAAACTAAGAAAATAGTGGACGACCAGTATATTGTTTTGGATGAAATATTGGTTCGAGACGTTACTTTGCCACCTACCATAAAAGACGCTATAGAACGAAAACTAAGACAGGAACAAGAGTCTTTGGAATATGAGTTTAGGCTTGAAAAAGCTCAAAAAGAAGCCGAAAGACAACGTATAGAAGCCCGTGGTAAAGCGGATGCCAATAAAATATTGAGTGCCTCTTTAACAGATAATATTTTAAGAGATAAAGGTATAGATGCCACATTAAAATTGGCCACATCCGGAAACTCTAAAGTTGTGGTAGTAGGCAGTGGTGATGATGGGATGCCTTTGATTTTGGGAAATAACTAAACAAAATTACAATTAAAAAGGTATTCATTTAATGGGTACCTTTTTTGTTATTCTACCTTGTGTTTAAACCGCTTGTGTGTCCAAAAATAGTATTGTGGTTCTTTGTAAATTTGTTCCTCTACATGGCGTAGAAATAAGTCGGTAATATCATAGTCTTTCCATTGTCTTGGCTCGGCTGTAAGTAACTTTAAAGTGTTTTTATAATAACCTCGTCGTATTTTTTCCGTTTTGAAATATACAATGGGTAAATCGTACTTTTTGGCCATAAATTCTACTCCGGTATAGATGGGGACTTGTACGCCCAAAAATTTTCCCCAGTGGTGTGCACTTTGTTTTTTTGGAGACTGGTCACCCAGAAATCCGTACAGAGAAAGTATGTTACTTTTTGTATTGTGCTCTATGAGTTTAAAGGTTTTTTTGGTAGGAATTAGATGGGTATTAAAACGGCCTCTGGTAGCCCTTACTTTTGCATCAAAATATTTATTCCTTATTTTTTTGTATATAGCATATGCGTTAAAATTAATATGAGCGTTTAAGATAAAAATCCATTCCCAGTTGGCGTAATGGGCACCTAAAAGAATACTACTTCTACCTTTATTTTCCAGCTTTTTCAAAACCTCTAAATTTTCAAAAACATACCGCTTTTGCAGTTCTTTTTTAGAAATGGTGAATGATTTAATCATTTCTATAAAAATATCTACAAAGTGGTGATAGAATTTTTTGGAAATTTGAGTTATTTCCATATTAGATTTAGTTGGGAAAGCGGTTTTAATGTTATCAAAAACCACTTTTTTTCTATATCGGATCACGTAATACAGCAAATAATAAATTCCATCGGAAATAACATATAAAATCCGCATGGGTAAGAGCGAAATCAACCAGATTAGAGGATAAACCAATACAAAAACGAGAAACTGCATAAATTGATTTAGCTGTTAAAAAAATTAATACAGCCGGTTATTTACATTTTAAATATTGTGCAAATATCGGTATATCATAACAATTTTTAGCCGTTTTTCTGATGGTTTTATCAATTTATGTACTTTTGCTTTTAAAATGTAAGTAACTATATGAGTTCTGCCGTCATCGCCATTATTATAGCCAATGTCTTAGTATCGTTAAAGGGTTTTTCAGACCGAATGTTTATGGAAAAATATAAATTTCAGGTTGGCCCCATCCGTCAGGGACAGCAGTTTCGCATGTTTACCTCGGGTTTTTTGCATGTAGATCAGGCACATTTGTTTTTTAATATGTTTGCCTTGTATATTTTTGCCGATGAGGTAATAGGTTCTGTGGGGGTTGTGAAATTTTTTCTGATTTATCTCGGCAGCTTAATGGCGGGTAGCACATTGGCCTTATTATTTCATAAAAAGGAACCATATTACAGTGCCGTTGGGGCTTCCGGAGCTGTTATGGGTGTGGTATATTCTGCTATTATGCTCCATCCGGATATGCGGCTTACTTTTATCTTTTTTCCTTTCTTTTCCTTTCCGGGTTATGTTTTTGGGGTGGGATATTTTTTGTATTCCGTTTATGGAATGAAAACCAGTCTGGGTAATATTGGGCATAGTGCTCACTTGGGAGGAGCTATTGGAGGATTTGTACTTACCTTGGCTTTATACCCTCAAATATTTAATGAAAATACCATTATTATTTTAATTTTGGCAGTACCTATTATTTTACTGTTTTTTTTTCGAAATAAAATTAAAAATTAATCGTATATCCTGTTTTTCATATCAAAAATTTTCTATTTTTGAATTTAAGATAAAAAAGATAAACATTGTTTAAATGAAACGCGTAATAGTAAATTTTAAAAAACTAACGGAGGATATTTTAAATATGTTAGTAGAAAAATATCCCGATGGATATAATGATGAAGATATTATTATTTTTAAAAATTCAGCCGGAGAAACTATTGAGGCAGTTGAGGTGAGAACCGAAGATACCATCTATTTAGTGAAAGTAAGTGTGCGATTAGAGCAAAAAATGGAGAACTATATATTGGATATGGAAGAGGATGCCGATGACTTACCGGAAGAAGGTGGAATAGATTTTGAGGATGAAGGCTTGGTCAAAGAGGTTGAGGAAGACGACGAAGATTAACCATTTTCGCTTAAATCCAAAGAGCTTAAAAATTTTTCTTTAATAAACAAAATAGCCTTAGCTAAGCAGCTAAGGCTGTTTTTTATCCAAACCTAACCAATCTTTTTTAAGTTGTAAATAGTTCTTCTTAATGAACCCATCCTGACTTTTTTAACCGAAATCAAAGATTCACGAACTCCTTATAAAAGATAGAAGAACTAGTGAGCTAAAATGGGCTAAAATTTGTTCAGATGAAGCACTTTTTGAAAGTCATAGCTGTGACTACGAGTAAGAAAAAGTTCAATATCAATTTCTGCTTCGTCTGTTTTTTGTGGCCGTTTGGCGTTGGCTATTGCCTCTTTTACTTCCGGTCGATTTTCGATTAACGGAAACACTTCTTCTTTTAAAGTTGCCGGCCGGTCTACGTTGTAATGTTGTTCTTTTAGATACTTGCCTTTTTGTAGGTTGCCGGTTTACCATTCGGCGTTTCTTTAAAGAATTCACATTGCTCCTCCTTATTGGAGGAGACTTTTTGATTATTTTACGGTCTGTTCTTTTTACTTTGGATATTCTATTACTCTGTCTTACCCGGCCATTTTCACCGGAAATAACACGGCGGTTTCTATTACCGTTTCTGTTTGCCGTTGTTCTTTTTACCGGCTTCCTTGTATTTGCAGTACTTCTTGATATATTCTTTACATCTCTGCTGTTTCGTGTTACACTTCTTCTCAAAGAACTACTATTTCTTTTGTTATTGGTGTTTTTTCGTCTGTAAACTGTCCGCTTATCGGAGTTTGTCCTTATCCTGTTGGATACATTCTTATACCTGCGGTGTTTTTTATAATAAGGATTGTTATATCGTCTTCCAGAATCATAGTGGTATCGTTTTGGGGTATAATATTTTCTGTATGGCTTATAGCTAACTATAGTATGTGTATAAACAGGAATGGTAAAAAAGTCGTGAAACGGATGATAGACATAGTGCCTGTTGTATCGGTTAATAAATCCGGTACAGTGTGTATAATGCCCGTGAACATTATATTGAATTCGCAATCCGCCTACGCGATGCAAGCGTCTTCCATAATAGTCTATTCTTACATCACCGGCTCTGATAATTCTTCCGTAGTAATCATAATAAATGGGTACATTTTCTATTTGAATAATAGCTCCATAATCATCGTATTGTACATAAGGGTCATAATTGTATCCGCTGTTATAGCTAATGCTTACATTGCCAAAATCTATATTGGCGTAAAGCCCCTCACGTGGATTGATATAAAAATCAAATTCGCCATTTTGAAAGATAGAAAAAGTTACCCCGTCTTCTACAAAGGTAATGGCATTACCATAGTCTCTGTAATATTTTGCAGGATAATGATTGTTGCTGTTTTCAGAAGCAAAAACAGGAGTAAAAAGGCTTAGTGAGAAGATGGCTGCTAATGTGAATACAATTTTTTTCATAATCCAAAATTTTAGGTTAATAAAATGGTTTTGGTTAACCTTTGTATTACTTTGAGCAAGCATCATGCCATAAATGTAATTAGCATGTTATCAGAAGTGTATGTTGTTTAACAGATATAATTTTGATAAGACTTACAGTTGAAATTACTTACGATTACTATCCGCTAAGTACTGAGGCCTCAATTGTTCATTAAGTACTTTTTTTTACACCTGTAAAACGCCCATATTAAACTGTTGTTCAATAGGAGCGTGGTTTGCGGCTTCAATTCCCATACTAATCCATTTTCTGGTATTTAAAGGGTCTATTACTGCGTCTGTCCAAAGGTGGGCTGCAGCGTAATAAGGGGAAATTTGGGCATCATATCGGCTTTTAATCTTTTCATAGAGTGCTTTTTCTTTTTTTTCGTCTATTTTTTTACCTTTTTTCTCTAATGAAGCTTTTTCTATTTGCAAGAGAACTTTTGCAGCTGAATTACCGCTCATAACGGCCAGTTCTGCACTGGGCCAGGATACTATAAGCCTGGGGTCATAGGCTTTTCCACACATGGCGTAATTTCCGGCACCGTAGCTATTGCCCACTATAATTGTAAATTTTGGTACTACTGAATTGCTAACCGCATTAACCATTTTGGCTCCATCTTTTATAATGCCGCCATGTTCGGATTTACTGCCTACCATAAAACCGGTAACATCTTGCAAAAAAACCAACGGGATTCTTTTTTGGTTGCAGTTGGCTATAAACCTTGTGGCTTTATCAGCACTATCGGAATAGATTACACCGCCAAATTGCATTTCGCCACCTATAGTTCTATTACCCTTTGTTAATTTGGCAGTTTTTACCACTTTACGTTGATTAGCTACTATGCCCACTGCCCAACCGTCTATTCGGGCATACGCCGTTATCAAAGTTTTGCCATATCCGGCTTTGTATTCTTCAAATTCAGAATTGTCCACCAATCGTTTTATAATTTCATACATATCATATTGGTCACTTCTGAATTTAGGCAGTAAACCGTATATTTCTTTGGGGTTTTCTTTGGGTTTTATATCTTTTATTCTGTTAAAACCGGCTTTTTCAAAATTGCCAATTTTATCTATTATATTTTTAATCGTATTAAGGGCATCTTTATCATCTTTGGCTTTGTAGTCGGTTACACCTGATATTTCACTATGCGTAGCGGCTCCACCCAATATTTCATTATCTACAGATTCGCCTATGGCTGCTCTTACCAGATAACTGCCGGCCAAAAAAATACTTCCGGTCTTCTCTACAATAAGGGCTTCATCACTCATTATGGGCAGGTACGCTCCACCTGCAACACAACTACCCATTACAGCGGCTATTTGTGTAATGCCTTTGCTGCTCATTACAGCGTTATTTCTAAAAATACGACCAAAGTGTTCTTTGTCCGGAAAAATTTCATCTTGCATGGGTAGATATACACCGGCACTATCTACCAGATAAATAATAGGCAGGTTGTTTTTTATGGCTATTTCTTGTGCCCTTAGATTTTTCTTGGCTGTAATGGGAAACCAGGCACCTGCTTTTACCGTGGCATCATTAGCCACCACTATACACATTTTGCCTCTTACATAACCAATTTTTACCACCACACCTCCTGAGGGGCATCCGCCGTGTTCTTTGTACATGTTATCACCGGCAAAAGCTCCTATTTCTATTTGGTCTGAATCATTGTCTAATAGATAGTCTATTCGTTCCCTGGCGGTTAGCTTTCCTTTTGCATGTTGTTTCTCTATGCGTTTTTTACCGCCGCCGTTGTACTGTGGTCTTCGTTTTTGTTAAAGTCTAAATCCATAATAAAATGTTATGATGGCTAAAATACAAAATCCAAAGAGATTTATACCTTAAGTCCAATTAGTAAATGCAATACCCTTTGGTTTTTTCTCTCTTATAAATAAATGCCCGACCCTTGTTTACGTCTAAATATTGTAAATTGAACCTTGTGAACTGAATATTAAATTTTCCAGATATTGAAATAATTCCGATATTTGTCGCTGTCTTATAATAAATTTAATAATTTTTAACCAATCATTAAAACCAACCACCTATGCCGATGAATAAAAATACAGTACTGGGATATGCCACTTTGATTATGATTATTATGGGTATAATTTTAATAGGTATGGGAGCCTTTAGGTATGATGATGTAGCCGGATGGGGCTTTGCCACTGTAGGAATTGGGTTTTTTGCAATTGCCTGGGTGTTTAATGCTTTAAAGGGAAGGGTTTAGATGTAGAGATGGGACTTTACATTATCTTTTAAGTTCAGAAAAATTGAATCTGAAAATTTACCGAATAATCTTTAATTAACAATTAACATAATTATCTCCATGAGTGACGATAGAAAGGTAATATTCTCTATGAACAGGGTTTCCAAAACCTATCAAAACGCCAATAAACAGGTTTTAAAAGACATCTATTTAAGTTTTTTCTACGGGGCTAAAATTGGTATTCTGGGACTTAACGGTTCGGGAAAATCTACTTTACTTAGAATAATTGCCGGAGAAGAAAAAAATTACCAGGGAGAAGTGGTTTTTTCTCCCGGTTATAAGGTGGGCTATCTGGCTCAGGAACCACAATTAGACGAAAACAAAACGGTAATAGACATTGTAAAAGAAGGTGTAGCAGACACCGTGGCTATATTAGATGAATACAACAAAATAAATGACATGTTTGGCTTGGAAGAAGTTTATTCCGATGCGGACAAGATGGAAAAATTAATGGCCAGACAAGCCGAGTTACAGGATAAAATAGAAGCTGTAAACGCATGGGAACTAGAAACAAAACTGGAAATAGCCATGGATGCTTTGCGAACCCCTGAGGCGGAAAAACCCATAAAAGTGCTTTCTGGTGGAGAAAGACGTAGGGTAGCTTTGTGCAGATTGTTATTACAAGAACCGGAAATTTTATTATTAGACGAGCCCACAAACCATTTAGATGCGGAATCTGTACATTGGTTGGAACACCATTTGGCACAGTATAAGGGTACCGTTATAGCTGTTACACACGATAGGTATTTTTTGGATAATGTAGCCGGGTGGATATTGGAATTGGACAGAGGGGAGGGCATCCCGTGGAAAGGAAACTATTCTTCCTGGCTTGACCAAAAAGCCAAACGACTGGCACAAGAAAAAAAACAAGCATCTAAACGACAAAAAACTTTAGAACGTGAGTTAGAATGGGTACGGCAGGGAGCCAAAGGACGGCATACCAAACAAAAAGCCCGTTTAAATAACTATGACAAATTGCTCAATCAGGATCAGAAAAAATTAGACGAAAAATTAGAAATATACATCCCCAATGGCCCGCGTCTGGGAACCAAGGTAATAGAGGCTAAAGGAGTAAGTAAGGCTTATGGAGATAAGTTGTTATATGAAAATCTGTCCTTTAATTTGCCTCAAGCCGGTATTGTAGGTATTATTGGGCCAAATGGTGCCGGAAAAACGACTATTTTTAAAATGATAATGGGTGAGGAAAAACCTGATAACGGTGAATTTGTTGTTGGGGAAACGGCAAAAATTGCCTATGTAGATCAGGCTCATGCCAATATTGATCAAAACAAAACCATTTGGCAAAACTTTTCCGATGAACAGGAGTTGATAATGATGGGCGGTAGGCAAGTAAACAGTCGGGCATACCTTAGCCGGTTTAATTTTTCGGGCAGTGAGCAAAATAAAAAAGTAAATACCTTGTCCGGGGGAGAACGGAACCGTTTGCATCTGGCTATGACCTTAAAAGAAGAAGGTAACGTGTTATTGCTTGATGAACCTACTAATGATTTGGATGTTAATACCTTGCGAGCTCTGGAAGAAGGTTTGGAGAACTTTGCCGGCTGTGCCGTTGTCATCAGTCATGACCGTTGGTTTTTAGACCGTATTTGTACACACATTCTCGCTTTTGAAGGCGATAGTCAGGTTTATTTCTTTGAGGGCAGCTTCTCAGACTATGAAGAAAACAAAAAGAAAAGATTGGGATCAGATGTGATGCCCAAGCGAATTAAATATAAAAAATTAACCCGATAGTATCTTATATCATGTCTAATATATAATGCCATGTTGGATTTGGGTGTGATAGCATTATATATTAACCGAACTCAGATTATTAGACTTGGTATTATTTATCCGGCAATTTTTTGGCCAATTTTAAAAAGTTTAAATCACTTCAATCTCATATTATGACATTTGTCATTAATAGCAATTAATAATTGCCTTAAATTTGCCGCCGAATTAAAAAAAAGTAATATAATATATTATTATGGAAACAATACAAGAAGTTAAAACCAGAGTGTATAAATTTGGTGACAAATCTGCAGATGGTGACAGTACCATGAGGAATTTACTGGGTGGCAAAGGAGCCAATTTAGCAGAAATGAGTAAAATAGGTATTCCGGTACCTCCCGGATTTACTATTACCACGGAGGTGTGTACAGAGTATAATGAATTGGGCAAAGAAGCTATTATTGATATCATATTAGAAGAAGTCCAGCAGGCCGTGGTTAACATTGAGGAGATTATGGGTGCAAAATTTGGAGATAAAGAAAATCCACTTTTAGTTTCTGTACGCTCAGGTGCCCGTGTTTCCATGCCGGGGATGATGGATACGGTGCTTAATTTGGGACTAAATGATGAAGTTGTTTTGGGCCTTGCCAAAAAAACGAATAACGAGCGTTTTGCTTGGGATTCTTATCGTAGGTTTATACAAATGTATGGTAGCGTGGTATTGGGAATGAAACCAAAATCTAAAGACGATATAGACCCTTTTGAAGAAATTATTGAGCATTTAAAAGAAAAACGAGAAATAACTTTAGATACAGATTTTACCATTCAAGATCTTAAAGATCTGGTATATGACTTTAAAGATGCCGTGAAAAAACGAACAGGTCATAGTTTTCCTACTGATCCATGGGAACAATTATGGGGTGCGGTTATAGCGGTGTTTAACAGTTGGAACGGTGACCGGGCAGTATATTACAGAAATATGCATGGCTATCCGGCCGATTGGGGAACTGCCGTTAACGTACAAGCTATGGTTTATGGAAATATGGGTAATAATTCCGGTACAGGGGTTTGTTTTACACGTGATGCCGCTACCGGTGAGAATGTATTTAACGGAGAATATTTAATAAACGCTCAAGGCGAAGATGTAGTGGCAGGTGTAAGAACTCCACAACAAGTTACCAAACTCGGTTCAGAACGATGGGCAGAATTGGCTAAAATATCTGATGAAGAACGTATAGAAAAATACCCGTCTTTAGAAGAACTTATGCCTTCTATCTATAAAGAATTGTACAAATATCAAGAGATTTTAGAGAAGCACTACAGAGATATGCAAGATTTAGAATTTACTATTCAGGATGGTAAATTGTGGATTCTGCAAACCAGAAATGGAAAACGAACCGGAGCCGCTATGGTAAAAATTGCCATTGACCTGTTAAAATCTGGTATCGTAGATGAAAAAGAAACACTTTTACGAATAGAACCTAATAAATTAGATGAATTATTACATCCGGTTTTTGACCCCCAAGCCATAAAAAGAGCTAAAATTATCGCACAAGGGTTACCTGCTTCTCCGGGGGCGGCTACCGGCCAGATTGTGTTTTTTGCTGACGAAGCAAAAAAGTTTAAAAATTCCATATTAGTACGTATAGAAACTTCACCCGAAGATCTAGAAGGTATGAACATTGCCAAAGGTATTCTAACTGCCAGAGGTGGGATGACTTCACATGCTGCTGTGGTGGCCAGAGGTTTGGGCAAATGTTGTATTTCTGGTGCAGGTGCTTTAAAAATTGATTACAAAGAAAAAACCATGATGATAGAAGGTAAAGTGTATAATGAAGGTGACTGGATTTCTTTAAACGGTACTACCGGTAATATCTTTGACGGTAAAGTGGCTACTATGGAACCGGAATTAAGTGGTGAATTTGCAGAATTGATGGACTTGTCTAAGAAATATCAAACCATGAAAGTGAGAACTAATGCAGATAGTCCCAAAGATGCTTTAATAGCAAGAAGCTTTGGTGCAGACGGTATTGGGCTTACCCGAACAGAACACATGTTCTTTGAGGCAGATAGAATTAAGGCCATGCGTGAGATGATTCTGGCATACACCGTAAAAGGTCGTAAAGTTGCATTAGAGACATTATTACCTATGCAAAGGAAAGATTTTGAAGGTATTTTTAGAGCTATGGAAGGCCATCCTGTTACCATACGGTTGTTAGATCCACCATTACATGAATTTGTACCGCATCAATTAGCAACTCAAAAAGAACTGGCAGAAGATATGCATATTTCTTTGGAAGCGGTAAAATTAAAAGTTTCTGAATTGAACGAATTTAATCCTATGTTGGGTCATAGAGGTTGCCGATTAGGAAACACCTATCCCGAAATTACTGAGATGCAAACCAGAGCTATAATTGAAGCAGCACTTAACATAAAAAAAGAAGGAATTAATACCATTCCGGAAATTATGGTGCCGTTGGTAGGAACTGTAGAAGAATTTGCTTTACAAGAAGAAATCATCAGAAAAACAGCTCAAACGGTTTTTGAAGAACGGAATGACACTGTGGAATTTTTGGTAGGAACTATGATAGAAGTGCCCAGAGCGGCTTTAACGGCTAATAAAATTGCACAAAAAGCTGACTTTTTCTCATTTGGTACTAATGACCTTACCCAGATGGTTTTTGGATATTCCAGAGATGATGCAGGTAAATTTTTACCCATATATCTTGAAAAAGGCATCTTAAAATCCGATCCATTTGAAGTTCTGGAACAAGAGGGTGTGGGTCAATTGGTTAAAATGGGTACAGAACGAGGCAGAAAAACCAATCCTAACCTTAAGGTAGGAATTTGCGGAGAGCATGGCGGAGAGCCTAGATCTGTGGAGTTCTGTTTTAAAACAGGCATGGATTATGTGAGTTGTTCACCATTTAGGGTGCCCATAGCCAGAATAGCAGCAGCACAAGCAGCTATAAAACAAAGTTTATAAAGAGAAAATAACTCAAATTTTTTCGCAATGTGAAGAAGCCCCGAAATTTCGGGGCTTCTTTATTAATAAATGTCTTCTTTTAAAGACAATCTAAAAACTTTTATATTTTTCTAATGCTCCATTAACCATCGTTAATAGTTACTGCTTTTTTTCCTGATTTTCAGGGACAAACTTTATAGAACTGGTATTTACACAGTACCTTTTGCCAGTAGTTTCTTTAGGGCCATCGTCAAAGATATGGCCCAGATGGCCATTACATTTGGTACAGGTAATTTCTGTCCGTATCATGCCATGGCTGGTGTCTCGGGTAAAATCTATGGTACCGGGAATGGCATCGTCAAATGAAGGCCAGCCACAATGACTTTCGTATTTACTACCGGATTTAAACAGTTGGGCTCCGCAACCCCTGCAAACGTATGTTCCTTTTTCAAAATGCTTGGTATAACCACCATCTCCGGGAGGATCGGTGCCTTTTTCTCTTAGTACATAATATTCTTGAGGGCTCAATTCTTTTTTCCATTCGGCTTCTGTTTTCATTATCTTTTTGGTTTTTTGTTTTTGATTTATTTTTTCATCTGATTGTGCATTACTATGGCAATTAACTAAAATGGATAATACAATTGATACTATAAAATATTTCATTTTTTTGAAAAAATAATATGGATTTTAAATCTATAGTGGTTACCAGTTCTGCTTTAAAAATACTCAAAAAATAAAATGATGAATTTTTGTGATAGATAAGGCGTAAAAATTAAGTATAGCCATAGCTATGATTTATTTTATGGTATTATTTAGCGTCTTTTAAAAAAAATCCACTATAGCGTCTAAAATTTTCGGTTCTCTCAGGATTCTTCGGTGTCCCAGACCTTTGAAAATTGCTATTTTTCCATTTTTTAAACTTTGTCGTACTTTAAAGGCATTACTTACATCTGAGTCTTTATCTTCGGTATCGTGAAGGACTAAAGTGGGAATATGAACTTTTTTGGCCGTTTGTGAGGCCGAGATGCTATTAAAGTTGACATTGTATTTTTTAATGTAATAATGTTCCATTTTTTTAGCCACTATTGGTTTAAGTTGCATCTTTTTTACAAAGTCATTTAAAATTTCTTTTGTAGAAGCAACAATACCTATGATGACCAATTTATCTAAAAAATGTTTCTTGCTCAGAGCATCTAACAAGGTTATTCCTCCAAATGAGTGTCCTACGGCGGCATAAAAGGGGCCGTATTTTTTATTTATGGTATGTATGGCAGCCACATAGTCAAAATGGCTACTGGTTTTTCCTTCGGATAGCCCATGGGCAGGTGCATCAAAACTTACTATCATCATTCCGTTTTCCAATAATTTATCGGCTATAGCAAAAAGTTGTGTGCCTCTTCCGGCCCAACCGTGAACCAATAGTACTTTTTTCTTTGAGTAGCCGTAAGTGTAGGTCATAATTTTTTTTCCAATCTCCGGAACATCAATCAATTCTTGTTTTGCACTTTTTCGCATCATTTCTTCCCGTTCCGGAGTTTTAAATTCCGGTGGTGTGGAAAAAACTTTTATCGCAAAATTTTTAGCCAGCGAACTGGAAAAAAAATGTAAAAATTTCCCCGTGTTTATTATGGATTTTGGTATGGCAAAGGGTTCGTTTTTTGGCATTAAAAATGATTTATTTATATTATTAATTGTTATTCTTATTTAAAAATAGGATATGAATTTATTGATAAATTGTATCTTTACATAAACAAAGATAAAACGAAAAACTAAAAAACATGAAGAAAATATTTTTAAGCTTGGCTATTTTATTATTTCTATACAGTTGTAAAACCGTGCCTATAACTGGCAGAAAACAGCTAAATTTAGTAAGTGACCAGTCCTTGTATCCAATGGCTTTTCAGCAATATGAGGGTTTTTTAAAAGAGAATAAACTTTCTAACAATGCAAAAAAAACGGCTGAAATAAGAGCTGTGGGCAGTAGAATTGCCAGTGCTGTGGATCGTTTTTTGAGGGCAAATGACATGGCTGATAAGGCAGATGCTTATAAATGGGAATTTAACTTGGTAGAGGATGAAACGGTAAATGCATGGTGTATGCCAGGTGGAAAAGTGGTTTTCTATACCGGTATTTTACCTATTGCAAAAAATACTGATGGTATTGCTGCTATCATGGGACATGAGGTGGCTCATGCTTTTGCAGGCCACGGTGCAGAGCGAATGTCCACTGGAATTTTACAACAAGCCGGTGGTTTGGCTGTTGCCCTTGCTACCAGTAATCAATCTCCGGAGCAACAACAAATTTGGATGACAGCTTATGGCGTAGGTTCGCAAGTAGGGGTAATGTTACCCTTTAGCCGTAAACACGAAACGGAAGCGGATAAATTGGGTGTGGTGTTTATGATTATGGCCGGTTATAATCCGGAAGAAGCGGTAAATGTCTGGATACGAATGAAAGAGAAGTCCGGAGGAAATGCACCTCCTGAATTTTTAAGTACCCACCCGTCTAATCAAACTAGAATTAAACAACTACGTGACTGGATTCCTGAGGCAAGAGTATTAGCAAAAAATTACAACGCCCAGACTTTAAAGAAGTAGTTGTTAAGTTATGAAGTGGTTTAAACTTTTTGAAATTGGCTAAAAAGATGCCGTTTTGCACCCATATTTTGCCTTTTTCTCCCTCCGTAGCCCTGCTATACAGTTCAAAAAAGCCTTCATATGGGCACAAAACCATCAGTTTTCGCTACAATCTAAAAAGTTTAAACCACTTCTGTTAGAAAATAGTTAATCTAAAAATTCTCCGGCTCTAAGGCCGGAGTTTCCTGTTTGCCGTTCCTTAAGAGTGGTAGTAATTGTTATTTTATGGCAGTTTGGCAATTTTTATTAGATTATAGATACATTAATCCAAAATACAAAACCATCAACCCAAACCTGATGTTACAAAAAGGTGATAAAAAACTAATTAATAGTTGGGCGTTTTACGACTGGGCAAACTCCGTATATTCCTTAGTTATTTCTACAGCCGTTTTTCCAATTTACTATGACAGTATAACTTCCATTAATGGTGATGTGCCTTTTTTAGGAACAACTTTTAACCCGATAACGCTTTATGATTACGCATTGTCGTTCTCATTTGCCATAGTGGTTATATTGTCTCCCATTTTATCTGGGATTGCAGATTATACCGGCAATAAACTAAAGTTTTTGAAATTTTTCTGTTTGCTGGGTTCATTATCCGTAATGAGTTTGTTTTTTTTTAAGGGAGTAGAAACATTATGGGTGGGAATAGTCTTTACTATACTGGCCAGTGTGGGATTTTGGGGAAGTATTGTTTTTTATAATGCTTATTTGCCCGAAATAGCTCATCCTATACAACAAGACAAGGCTAGTGCAAAGGGTTTTATTTTTGGATATATTGGTTCTATTATTTTATTGTTAATTAATTTAATGCTTATAATGTACCCACAATGGTTTGGTATAACTGACAGTACACTGCCACCGCGTATATCTTTTGTTATGGTTGGGCTTTGGTGGTTGGGTTTTGCCCAAGTTACTTTTGCAAAACTGCCTAATAATGTATATAATAAAAAACCTGAAAAAGACTATATTCTAAAGGGTTTTAAAGAGTTGCAATTGGTTGCTAGGCAATTGATTCATTATCCGCAATTAAAACGCTTTTTAATTGCTTTTTTTCTTTTAAGTGTAGGGGTGCAGACAATCGTTTTGATGGCTGGAATTTTTGGGAGTAAAGAATTGGGGCTGCCAACGCCTAAGCTAATTATTACTATCTTGTTGGTTCAGTTAGTGGCAATTGTTGGTGCCTTTGTGTTTTCTAGAATCTCTGCCAAAATAGGGAATTTAAAAACGCTAAAAATAACGGTAAGTATTTGGATTATTGTTTGCCTGATAGCATTTTTGTTAGATAAAAATCATTATTATATAGAGCAATATTTTTATGTGTTGGGTGGCCTTATTGGTTTGGTTTTGGGTGCCATTCAGTCTATGGCCAGATCTACTTATTCTAAACTTCTGCCTGAGACCACAGACCACGCTACATATTTTAGCTTTTATGATGTTACAGAAAAAATAGCCATTATCCTTGGTACATTTGTCTTTGGTTTACTAATTGCCCTCACAGACTCTATGCAATATAGCGTCTTGTTTTTGGGAATATTCTTTATGGGCTCTTTTGTGGTACTAAGTTTGATAAAGAAGACAGAATATGTAAGTTAGAAGCTTAAGTTCAATTAGTAAATGCAACACCTTGCAATTTTTCTGTCTTTATGAAATTCGTAGCCGTTATATAGGTAAAAAAAGTAACGAAATATAAACAAATTTGAGCCATTTTTCAGGAAATGAAAAAGGCAAGATTCTATCAATAAACCTCTATAATAAGGCCTTAAAATTTCAGATTTAATAATCAAATAATGGCTTATCTCGCATCATTTTATTTACTTCTCCTGCTATACTGTGGAGTTTTTTATCATTATCAGCATGGGTAACAGCTTCATCTATAAAATTGGCAATGCTTTCCATATCGGCCTCTTTCAATCCTCTGGTGGTAACAGCGGCAGTTCCAATCCTAATTCCGGAAGTTACAAAAGGCGACTTGTCATCAAATGGCACCATATTTTTATTAACTGTAATATCGGCTTTAACTAAAGCGTTTTCTGCCTCTTTACCGGAGATATTTTTATTTCTTAAATCAATGAGCATTAAGTGATTATCCGTTCCACCTGAAATGATGTGATAATCTTTTTCAGAAAGGGTTTTGGCCAATTTTGCCGCATTCTTTTTTACTTGAACCTGATAATGTAAAAAATCATCTGAAAGTGCTTCGCTAAATGCAATGGCTTTTGCCGCAATAACATGTTCCAGCGGCCCCCCTTGATTACCCGGAAAAACAGCACTGTTTAAAATAGCAGACATTTTTTTAAGATTTCCGTTTTTTAACTTTAGATTCCAAGGATTTTCAAAGTCTTCGCCCATCATAATCAGTCCACCTCTGGGGCCTCGTAAGGTTTTATGTGTAGTTGTGGTTACAATATGACAATGTGGTACAGGGTCGTTTAGCAGCCCTTTTGAAATAAGGCCTGCCGGATGTGAAATATCTGCAACCAGAATAGCATTAACACTATCAGCTATGGTTCTAAATTTTTTAAAATCTATATCCCTGCTGTAAGCTGATGCTCCAGCTATGATTAATTTTGGTTTTTCTTTATCAGCTATTTTTTGAATCTGTTCGTAATCTAATCTTTCGGTTTCTTTGTTTACGCCGTAAAAAGCAGTTTTATACAAAGTGCCGGAAAAGTTTACCGGCGAGCCATGGGTGAGATGTCCGCCATGCGATAGGTTAAAACCAAGAATTTTATCTCCTGGTTTTAAACAGGCAAAAAATACAGCAGAATTGGCTTGAGAGCCGGAATGCGGCTGCACGTTTACATATTTTGCTCCAAATAATTCAACAGCTTTGTCTATGGCTAATTGTTCCACTTTATCCACTATTTCGCAGCCACCGTAGTAACGCTTACCGGGATAGCCTTCGGCGTATTTATTAGTCAAGACAGAACCGGTAGCTTCCATCACTTGGCTACTTACAAAATTTTCTGAAGCAATCAGCTCCAGCCCGTTTAACTGCCGTTGCTTTTCTTCATTTATTAAATCAAAAATTACCTGATCTCTTTGCATAAAAATTAGATTTCGTTAAATTGTTGTCAAAAATAACTAATTGGTTTTGGAAGTTATACATTTCTTATATATTTGAAACAAAAACTTATCAACGGGTTATGAGCATACCCTATTGGTTGCTTAATTTTTAAAAAATGAAATCGGATAACCGATTAAATATCTTTTAGAATTTCGTGGGCCGATTAAAATTTATTCAAATAAACTAACTATCAAAAAAATATTTCGCATAAGATGAAAATTACTGCAAACGATCCCAACAGAAAAACGTGGTTGCCAACAGAAAAAAATACAGAATTTCCCATTCAAAATATTCCTTTTGGTGTTTTTCTTACCCGAGACGATGTGATTACCATAGGCACCCGAATTGGTGATTTTGCCATAGACTTAGGAGCATTGCACCAATTAGGTTATTTTAAAGGCATACCGCTTACGGATGATATATTTTTACAGGACACCTTAAATGATTTTATTGCCGATGGGCAAATTACATGGCGTTTGGTGAGAAACCGCATTGCTGATATTTTTGATGTAAACAATGATTCTTTAAAGAACAACAAAGCTCACAGAGACAAAGTTATCTTTACCATGGAAGAAATAGAAATGCAGATGCCTGTGGATGTGGGCGACTATACTGATTTTTATTCCAGTAAAGAACACGCTACTAATGTGGGTTGTTTATTCCGCGATCCGGAAAATGCATTGTTGCCTAATTGGTTGCATATTCCTGTAGGGTATCACGGCAGAAGTTCATCTATTGTTGCCTCCGGTACGCCGGTGAGGCGTCCCAAAGGACAATTAAAACCAAAAAATGCAGAACAACCGGAGTATTTACCTTCCAGATTATTGGATTTTGAATTGGAGATGGCATTTATTACAACGGATGTAAATAACCTTGGTGAAACTGTAAAAATAGAAGAAGCCGAAGAATATATTTTTGGATTGGTATTATTTAATGATTGGAGTGCAAGAGATATACAGGCTTGGGAGTATGTACCCCTTGGGCCGTTTTTGGGTAAGAACTTTGCCTCCACCATTTCTCCGTGGATAGTTACATTAGATGCGTTAGAACCTTTTAGAACAGAAAGCCCGAAACAAGATCCGAAACCGTTGCCTTATTTGCAACAATCCGGAAAAAAAAGTTTTGATATTGAACTACAAGCGTTTATTCAACCGGAAAACGGCAAAACAACCAAAATATGCCAAACTAATTTTAAGTATATGTACTGGACTATGGCTCAGCAGCTTACACATCACACCTCTAATGGCTGTAATGTAAGGGCTGGCGATATGATGGGTTCCGGTACTATCTCAGGCCCCACAAAAGAAAGTTTTGGCTCATTACTAGAACTTACCTGGCGTGGTGAAAATCCAATTGAATTGGAAGATGGTTCCAAAAGAACTTTTATTGAAGATACCGATACGGTAATTTTACGTGGCTATTGCGAAAATGATAAGGTAAGAATTGGATTTGGCGATTGCACGGGAAAAGTATTGCCTGCAAAATAGCTCTATCAAAAAACTGCTGAGCAGCCATTTTTAAAAATAGTTATATTTGTAAAGACTTTAATAGAATTTACATGAAATATATCTATCTATCTGTCTGTATTTTGTTTATGCTTTCCTGTGGTGGCACTCAAAAAGCTACGGAGCAAATGACAAGTGGCAATTACGGCCGGGCTTTTGAAATTACTTACGAAAAACTACAAAAAAACAAAGGTAAAAATAGTGCCGAAAAACATGTGCCACTGCTAAAAGAAGCTTATAACAAAGCTGCTGAAGTGGATTTAGCCAAAATTAAACAGTTACAAAAAGCGGGTAGCCTAGAAAATTTAAAAAAGATATACGGACTTTATTTAAATTTGGATTTAAGGCAAGACCAGATAAAAGTATTACAACCACTCTATTATGAAGGAAAGGAAGTAACTTTTAACTTTTACGATTATTCCCAAGAACTTACTCAATCAAAAAACAACTATGCACAGGCTCTATACGATGAAGCTAAAAAACTTTTAAAAGGTAATAAAAAGGATGCACAACAGGCTTTCTCTCTCTTACAAGACCTGAATTATGTGGCAGGAGGCTATAAAAAGGACATTTCTAAATTATTAGAACAAGCTAAAAATAAAGCCAGTGTTTTTGTTTTGATTAATATTGACAATAAAATTAAGAAAATTAAAAAAGACAGTTTAGAAAAATATTTTAGTGTCAATACCTCCAATTTTGCCAACAAATGGGTAATCTATCACAGAGAAAAAGAAAAAAAACGCAAGTATGATTTCAATTTTGATATTAAGTTGAATTCAATATCGTTTATTCCGGAAGAAACTAAAAAAGAAAAAGTACCACAAGAACGTACCATTCAGGATGGGTGGAAGTATAAACTGGATAGCAATGGTAATGTGATGAAGGACAGTGACGGTAATGATATTAAAGAGCCTAAGTATAATAAAGTAAAAGCGGAAGTAGTGCTTTATCAGCAACAAAAATCAGCAACTATACAAGGCGAAGCTTTGTTTAAAAATCTTAATAAAAAAGATAATAAACCGCTTGTGCAATCGCTAAATGGCGAAGCCAAATTTCAACATACGTATGCCAAATACAGTGGCGATAAACGTGCTATAGACCAAAAATACTATAAGGCATTACAGGCAAAAGCCACAGCCTATCCAAAAGAATATTTGTTTATAAATTATGCCCTTAGAGATTTAAGTGCCAAGGTAACGGCATTTTTACAGGAACAAAAATACGATTAGTAGAGAGAGTTGCAGGGTTGTTAAGTTCCTGAGTTAATTGTGGTAGATTACGCTGTGAGCCAATCTTTTTATCTCTTTAGCGGTTAAAATATTGATAGAAATTTTCTTTACTTCTTAAAAAGGGCTTTAGATAATATTTTATCTAAAGCCCTTTTCTATTTTTAACCTGTATTTACTTATGTAGTTCTCATAATCAGGATTTGATGAATAATTTGGGTTGGGCAATTATTTTTTTAAGCCAACCAGGATTTTAACATCCATAATGTTTTTTCTTGTTCAGAAATAAAGTCACTCATCATGGCATTAGTGCCTTCGTCATCAGCTCTATCAGATTTATCTAAAATTTCACGTTCTATTTCCAGCAGTTCTTTAATAGATTCAGCAATAAGTTTTACGGCATGTTCATCTTTTGAAACATTTTTACCCACTGGAATTCTGGCACTGTTCAAATAGTCTGAATAGGTGTGTATGGGGGTTTCTCCCAGTGTTAAAATACGCTCTGCCACCAAGTCTATTTTTTCTTGGGCATCATTGTATAATTCTTCAAATTTTTCATGTAAAACAAAGAAATTTTTTCCTTTTATGTTCCAATGAACACTACGTAGGTTTTGATAATAGACTTGAAAATTGGCTAATAATTCGTTTAAATCTTTGGCTAATTGACTTACTTTTTTTTCGTCTGGCCCTGATGTTTTCATTTCCATCGCTTTTTTAACTCATATCAAAAATACATTGACTATTTTTTTAATTATTATAAATATGATTGATAGATTTTATATTTTTATTGTCAAAATTTATAGAACATGACTATTACCCAACTCAAGTATATTCTGGCAGTAGCGGAGTATAAAAATTTTACCCTCGCTTCCGAAAAGTGCTATGTTACCCAGCCTACTCTAAGCATGCAAATTCAAAAATTGGAAGAAGAATTAAATGTTATTCTTTTTAACAGAAAAAAGAAACCCATAGAGCTTACAGATGTAGGCAAACGCATTATAGAGCAAGCCAAGGTTATCGTAAACGAAAGCGAACGCATACAGGATATTGTAGATCAACAGAAAGGATACATAGGTGGTGAATTTAAATTAGGTATTATTCCTACAGTAATGCCGTTACTGCTTCCGTTATTTCTAAAAACATTTCTAAAAAAATACCCGAAAGTTAATCTCATTATTGAGGAGTTGACCACAGAAGAAATTATCAATCAAATAGCAGACGGACATTTAGATGCCGGCATAGCGGCTACACCATTAGAAAAAGAATTTCTTAAAGAAAGGGTTTTGTACTATGAACCTTTTGTAGGTTTTATCAATAACAATCACAGATTGGCATCACGAAAAACGCTGGATGTGGATGATTTAGATATTGATGATATTCTACTATTGGAAGATGGTCATTGTTTTAAAGATAATATCTTAAACCTATGTAAGAGTTATAGAAAAGGCGAACACAGCAATTTTAAAATAGAAAGCGGAAGTTTTGACACCTTAATTAAACTAACCAAAGAGGAATTGGGCATGACTCTACTGCCTTATTTACTCACTTATGACTTAAGCGAAGAAGATAAAAAACTTTTGCGGCCTTTTAATAAACCTACGCCTTCCAGAGAAATAAGCATTATCCACCACAAATCGCAGTTAAAAATTCAACTAATAGAAGCTCTTAAAGAGGTTATAGATAGTGTGGTAAGAGGACTTATTGCCTTTAACGATGTGGCTATTATCAGCCCTGTTCAAAAGAGAAAAAACTAACTTACCTAACTACCCGCTTTTTACCAAACTCATGCATACATATAGTTCCGGCTTGTTAGCGGTAAATTCCTTAAGCCAGATGGTAAGTTCTTTAATTTCATAAGGTTAATTCTTTACAGAACAAATCTACACTAAAACTCACTTTTTTAAGTACTGTCTTAGTATATTCAAAGATAGCTCTTGCCATTTTGGTTTTAATTATACAAGTTAAGGTAATGTTCTTCTATAACGCAATGAAATTAAAAATTAGTATAAAAAATAAATAAAAATTAACTACAATTTAGTTGTTTTCTCATTCAATTGAACCGCCTGAGTTTTACATGGCTTCTTTAATATAATAGATTTGTCTATAATTTTCTTCATCTACTTTTTTCCGCTTGTTCTAATTGCCGGATGTAGCAATTGTAAATTACATTAAAAATGGTATAGTTATAAGGTTTTTAAACTCACCAGTTTAACGAGTTTCCCTCAAAAATAGCCAAATTAATGATATAAATTTCTCAAACATTTGTTAAATCTTTTGCTGCGGAGTCTGGAGTTTGTGGTGTCTTTGGTTATCGGTGAAAAGCTACTTTAGTCCAAGTCTCATATTGTAACGTTACTTTAGTAAATTATCCAACATAAACTTCTAACAATTCTGAATATTGCCGGTATTAGGATAGTTTCGCCTATATATAATTCTTCGGAACTCTCGGTAGTAGTAATTTGTACTTTTCCTTTTACGCAAATGTAAATCACAAAAGAATCCACCTTATTATAATTTCTTTTGACTTTATCATTTACCGCCATGATATTGGTGGTAAAATATTTACAATTTACCACAGAACTACTTTGATTTAACTTTTTCTCATACTCCGTTTTGTAGTCAGATTGTATTTCATAGTCAAGAGCATCTACGGCCAAATCTGTGTGCAATTCTCTTTCATTTCCTTGGCTGTCTTTTCTATCCCAGTCGTAAATTCTGTAAGTAATGTCACTGGTCTGTTGTATTTCTGCTACCATAACGCCGCCGCCTATGGCGTGTATTCTTCCGGTGGGAATAAAATATACATCGCCTTCAGAAACTTTATCTACATTTAAAATGTTTATTAAAGTTTTATTTTCTACGTGTTTTAAGTAGGCTTCTTTACTCACTTTTTTATTAAAGCCCACTATCAGCTTACCATTTGAGTCCGATTGCATTACATACCACATCTCTGTTTTTCCAAAAGAATTGTGGCGTTTTTTTGCCAGTTTATCATTGGGGTGCAGTTGAATGCTTAGATCTGTTTTTGCATCTATAAATTTTATAAGAATGGGAAAGTCTGTGCCAAATTTCTTATATACTTTTTCACCTACTAAATCTCCCCGGTATGTTTTAATTAAATCGGTTAGGTGCTCGCCTTTTAAAATACCATTGGATACTACTGATATATTGCCTTTTACACCCGATATTTCCCAACTTTCACCCAGATTTTTTTTCTCGGAAGGTTTGTTAAATTGTTCAACTAATTTATCACCCCCCCAAATGCGTTCTTGTAAAATAGGAGTAAATTTTATAGGATATAATGCTTTCATTGTTTAATTATTTTTTAATGCCGTTATGGACTCTTTAATATGTTGTTCTGCTTTTAATTGGCTGTTAAAAATATGAATTACTTTTCCGGATTTATCTGCTACGTAAGTAACTCGCCCGGGTAATAAACCCAGCATGCTTTTTGGCACTCCAAATAGTTTGCGAACCTTTTTATCTGTATCTGCCAGAAGCGTAAACGGAAGATTGTATTTTTCTGCAAATTGTTTATGAGATTTTACGCTATCGCTACTTATGCCAATTACTTTTACTCCCATATCTGTAAATTGTTCAAATTCATCTCTAAAACTACATGCCTGTGTGGTGCAACCGGGTGTATCATCTTTTGGATAAAAATAAATAACCAATGGTATCTTGCCGATAAAATTTGCACTGTGAAAAGTATTGCCGTCTTGGTCTTTTAAAGTAAATTCAGGGATGCGATCACCTTCTTGTATTTTCATTTTTTGCGGATATAAGTATTGATAGGATACTGTTATTAGTAATAGCAAAATTAAAATGCCGGATATTTTCTTAAACATGGTTATAGCTGATTATCAGGCTTAATCTCCTGCAAAAGTTACAAAATTACGAGGTGTTTCATACAGCGTTACAGACAAGTCATTTTCTGGTTTAATTAAAGGCCGTAATTTATTGTAAATCACCACCGCTATATTTTCCGTTGTAGGATTTAGATTTTTAAATTCAGGCAAGTCCAAATTCAGATTTTTATGATCAAAATGCTCTTCTATCTCTTTAACAATAAGTTCTTTGAGTTTTTTTAAGTCCATTACCATTCCGGTTTCATTGTCTATCTTTCCGGTAACCGATACAATTAAATCATAGTTGTGTCCATGGTAATTTGGATAACTGCATTTACCAAAGACTGCTAAATTTTTTGCTTCACTCCAATCTGGCCGGTACAACCTGTGAGCCGCATTAAAATGAGCTTTTCTACTTACCGTTACCTTCATGTTTTTTTATTTATTTTTTCTGTATGTGGTGATAGTATTTGTCAAAAATTATTTTAAACCAAGCGGTGTATTTATCCGGTTCACGAGCTATGTTATCTTTAACTTCTTCTATTGGCATCCACTTAAAATCAGCTACTTCTGCCGGATTTATCTCAGGGTTTTCGTTGTAATAACCTTCCAGAATATGGTCGTATTCGTGTTCTGTCAGGTCATTGTCAAATTCAGCTTTATAGATAAAAGACGTAATTTCTTTTAAATCTGTGGTAAAACCCATTTCCTCCTGTAATCTTCGTTTACCGGCTTCCACATTGGTTTCTCCCATCCGCTGATGGCTGCAACATGAGTTGGTCCATAGTAGAGGTGAATGATACTTTTCTGCAGCCCGCTGTTGCAAAAGCAATTCGTTATTGTTATTGTAGATAAAAACAGAAAATGCCCTGTGCAGTTTACCTTTTTGATGTGCTTCCATTTTGGGCATGGTACCCAAAGGATTATCGTTTTTATCCACTAAAATTACCTGTTCTTCTTGCATGTAGAAATATTGAACGCCAAATTTACAAATTATACCAAATAGACCTACAAATTAATCTAATCTTTATAATTAAAATTTATTCCTTGAATGTACACGCATCATACTTTTACTATGCCTTGCATTTTTCTCTTTGAACTTAATTTGAATTATGTTCTTATATCAAGGGGCTAAAAAAAAATGCTGATTAAAAATTTACCCTCTAAATCTTTAGTCCGATTTATAAATTCATTTGGTATTATAATTGTGAAGTTTTAGTAGTTTTGTATCAATTCCGAAATTAAATTTTAAGATGCGTTATTGCCTTGTTTTAACAGCTCTGGTTCTGTTTTATGCCTGTAAAAATCAAACTAAAACGTCAAAAGACGATAAAATACAAGTGCCTGATACGGTAACCACCAAAAGTATTGAGCCTAAAAATATACCTGTAAATAATGATACCCTAAGAGCCAATGATACCATCACCCGAAAAAATGCTGTGGAGTTTCTCATCGCTTATGGCGAACAGCATCCGGAAACATTGGTTAAACTAAAAACAAGATTGGGCGATATGACCCTAAAACTGTACAAAGACACGCCATTGCACCGAGCTAGTTTTCTGTTTCTTTCCAATGAGGGTTATTTTAATACTACTTGTTTTCACCGAGTGGTACCTGATTTTTTAATCCAAGGCGGCAATTCTGAAAGTCTTAAAACATTAGAAATAAAAAATAAATATCAAAATTATAATATCCCTCCTGAGTTTAGAAATCATAGAACGCATAAGTACGGAGCGGTAGCGGCTGCCAGAGAATGGGAGAATAACATCAGTAAAAAATCCGATGCTTTTGAGTTTTACATTATCCAAAATAAAAACGGAGCCCATCATATAGATGGTGAACATACGGTCTTTGGACAGGTTATAGACGGGTTTGAAGTACTCAATAAAATTGCCCATGTAAAAACCGGTAGGGATGAATGGCCGTTAGAGGATGTATATATGGAAATAGAAGTTCTGAAATAAATTAGATTTTAGG
>PDWI01002272.1_pt1 | contig 29187 bp, 38 predicted proteins | sample 1430891 | NCBI WGS metagenome assembly PDWI01 (sample SAMN01162508, study PRJNA174530) | Oral metagenome, whole genome shotgun sequencing project. | biome: Marine environment; feature: Marine mammal; material: Swab sample of the gingival sulcus; isolation source: swab sample of gingival sulcus... | reverse complement strand
TTCTCTAAAATCTTTTTAGATCTGCTATTTCCTATTCCGTAGATATAAGTTAACCCGATTAAACCTCTTTTATTATCGGGTATATCTACACCTGCAATTCTAGCCATATAATGTTAGAAACTAATTTACAATTTAATAATAATATTATCCTTGACGTTGTTTAAACTTAGGATTTTTTTTGTTGATAACGTATAAACGTCCTTTTCTACGCACGATTTTACAATCGGCACTTCTCTTTTTTACTGAAGCTCTTACTTTCATTTTTTTATTTTTTTTAAGTTTTAATTGCCTCGTTAATATCTCAAAAACTTATTCAACTAAGAATTTGCAAAGTTATAAAATAAATAACGAATACTATCTCTTTTTAAAACTTTTTATTTTATTTATATCTAAAGGTAATTCTTCCTTTGGTCAAATCATAGGGAGACATTTCTACTTTTACTCTATCACCAGGTAATATTTTGATGTAATACATACGCATTTTACCGGAAATATGAGCTGTAATAATATGCCCGTTTTCTAACTCCACACGAAACATCGCATTAGAAAGCGCCTCGGTAATTGTTCCGTCTTGTTCTATAGAAGGTTGTTTTGCCATTATAATATTTGTTTTAATTTTTCTTCAATGATACTAAAATCCGATAGTATTTCGGCTTTACCCTTTCGTACTGCAACAGTATGTTCAAAATGAGCTGATGCCTTTCCGTCTCGAGTTCTGATAGTCCAACCATCAGCTTCTTGATAAACCTCCTTAACTCCGGCATTTATCATAGGTTCTATAGCAATGACCATACCTTCTTTCAACAATACACCTCTCCCCTTTCTTCCATAATTAGGAACAGCAGGATCTTCGTGTAGGTTTCTACCTACGCCATGTCCTGTTAATTCTCTAACAACAGAAAAGCCGGCTTGCTCGGCATATTGCTGAACAGCAGAGCCTATATCTCCTATTCGTTTCCCTACAACAGCTTGTTCTATTCCTTTATATAAAGATGCCTTTGTTACTTCAAGTAAGCGTTTGTTTTCTTCTGATATTTCTCCTATTGGAAAAGTAAAAGCAGAATCGCCATGAAAGCCATTCATATAAACACCGCAATCTACAGAAACAATATCACCCTCTTTTAATTCATAAGAATTAGGAATACCATGAACCACTGTATCATTAACCGATATACATAAAGAATTAGGAAACCCTCCATAGTTTAAAAAGCCCGGCACACCTCCATTATCTCTGATAAAGGTTTCTGCCAGACGATCAAGCTCCAAAAGAGTAACCCCGGGTTTAAGCGAAGAGACTAGTTCGGCTTCAGTAGCCGAAACTAGTCTATTACTTAATTTCAATAATTCTATTTCCTCGTTAGTCTTATAGTATATCATTTTATCGACTTTTTCTAACTTAGTCTTAGATAGACGAACCTACTGTTCTTCCTTTTATTTTTCCGGACTTCATCAATCCGTCATAGTGACGCATTAATAAATGACTTTCTATCTGCTGTAAAGTATCTAGAACAACTCCTACTAAAATAAGTAAAGAAGTTCCTCCATAAAACTGAGCAAATTGAGAGTCAACGCCTGCCATAATAGCAAAAGCAGGTAAAATAGCTACTAATGCTAAGAATATGGAACCCGGTAAAGTAATTCTTGACATAATAGTATCCAAGAAATCTACTGTTTTTTTACCCGGCTTAACTCCCGGAATGAAACCACCATTACGTTTCATATCGTCAGCCATTTGCGTTGGATTGACAGTAATAGCAGTATAAAAGAATGTAAATACAACAATTAATAATCCAAAAGTAAAGTTGTACCAAAATCCTGTATAATCTGCAAAAGCAGCAGCAAAACCATTAGCTGTTTCTGAAGAAGTAAAGTTGGTAAACATCATAGGAACAAACATTAATGCTTGAGCAAATATAATCGGCATTACACCGGCTGCATTTACTTTAAGCGGGATGTACTGACGTACACCACCATATTGTTTATTACCTACAATTCTTTTGGCATATTGTACCGGAATACGTCTTGTACCTTGCACAAGAGCAATAGATGCTATTATGATTAGCAACAAGACAACCAATTCTACAATCAACATCATTAAACCACCTGCTCCATTAGAACGAACATTAAATTCGGCAATGAAAGCAAAAGGTAAGCGAGCGATGATACCAATCATAATGATTAGAGAGATTCCGTTTCCTATTCCTCTGTCAGTAATTCTTTCACCTAACCACATTATAAACATAGTACCGGCAGTAAGGATAATAACAGAAGAAACAGTAAACCACCAACCTGAGCTTACAAAAGCAGAAGGAGGTAACTGAACGTGTAGATTGGTTAAATAAGTAGGTGCTTGCAATAATAAAATACCAACAGTAAGATACCTTGTTATTTGATTTATCTTATTTCGACCACTTTCTCCCTCTCGCTGTAAACGCTGAAAATAAGGAACTGCTATTCCTAACAATTGGACTACGATAGAAGCCGAGATATAAGGCATAATTCCCAATGCAAAAATAGAAGCATTAGAAAACGCCCCTCCCGAAAACATATCCAAGAGTCCTAAAACACCCGAAGACGTTTGGTCTTTTAAGGCATTTAACTGTTGTGGGTCAATACCGGGAAGAACTACAAACGAGCCTAAACGGTAAATTAAAAGTAATCCTAGAGTATAGAAGATTCTTTTTCTTAAATCTTCTATTTTATAGATATTCTTTAAAGTTTCGATAAATCGCTTCATCAGGTATTTTTATTTAATAAGTTATTACTGTTCCTTTATTATTTTCTATAGCCGCTTTCGCTGACTTTGAAAAAGCGTGAGCACTTACCTCTAGAGGTAAACTTAACGTACCGTTTCCTAAAACTTTTATTAAATCGTTTTTAGAAGCTAATCCATACTGTACAAGAGTTTCTTTATCCACTTTTGTTAAGTTGTATTTTTCAGCTACAGTTTGAAGAACCTCAATATTAATAGCTTTATATTCTACTCTATTAATATTTTTGAAACCAAACTTAGGTACTCTTCTCTGTAAAGGCATTTGACCACCTTCGAAACCTATTTTTCGAGAATAACCAGAACGAGATTTCGCTCCTTTATGTCCTCTTGTAGAGGTTCCTCCACGAGTAGAACCTTGTCCGCGTCCTATTCTTTTTCTATTTTTAACCGAACCTTCAGCCGGTTTTAAATTTGATAAATCCATGCTTTGATACTTTATAAGGTTTCTACACTAACTAAGTGTTTCACTTTCTCTACCATACCTAAAATCTGAGGTGTATCCTCATGCTCCACTGTTTTGTGCATTTTAGTTAAACCAAGTGCATCTAAAGTAGCTTTTTGCCTTTTAGTTTGGTCAATACGACTTCTTATTTGTGTAATTTTAATTTTTGCCATTTTAATCAATTATATTAACCGTTAAACACTTTATCCATTGAAACACCTCTATGCTTAGCAACCGTATGAGCATCTCTTAACTGAGTAAGAGCAGCCATAGTTGCTTTCACAAGATTATGATTATTAGAAGAGCCTTTTGATTTAGCAAGTATATCTGTAATACCTACACTCTCAAAAATAGCCCTCATAGCACCTCCTGCCTTTACTCCGGTACCGTGTGCTGCAGGTTGCATCCACACTCTAGCACCTCCGTAATGAGCAGATTGCTCGTGAGGAATAGTTCCCTTGTAAACAGGTATCTTAACTAAGTTTTTCTTAGCATCTTCAACACCTTTTGCTATAGCAGTCGCTACCTCTTGTGCTTTACCTAAACCGATTCCTACAATACCATCTTCGTTACCAACTACCACGATAGCAGAAAAACTAAATGTTCTACCTCCCTTGGTTACTTTAGTAACACGATTAACAGCAACTAATTTATCTTTTAAATCTAAATCGGTTGTTCTTATATTTCTAATTTCTGACATAGTTCAAACGGTTTATAAGGTTAAGCCAGCTTCACGAGCAGCGTTAGCCAAGGTTAATACTCTACCATGATATAAATATCCATTTCTATCGAAAACAACGCTTTCGATACCGGCTTGTTTTGCTTTTTCAGCGATTAACTTGCCCACTAACTCCGCTTGTGCCTTTTTAGGCATAGCACCTTGTCCGTCTATATCTTTACAACGAGAAGATGCTGAAGCTAATGTATTTCCATTTACATCATCTATTATCTGAACACTAATGTGCTTATTACTTCTGAAAACCGTCATTCTTGGTCTTTCCGGGTAACCAAACACTTTTTTACGTATTCTACGTTTTATTTTTAATCTTCTTTGTACTTTTTTATCTAGTGACATAACAAATCTTTAATTAAGTTTTTTAACCTGCAGTTTTACCTGCTTTTCTTCTTAGTTCTTCACCTACAAACTTAATACCTTTTCCTTTATAAGGCTCAGGCTTACGTAGGGAACGTAATTTGGCAGCAACTTGACCTACAAGTTGTTTGTCATGACTTTTAAAAGTAACAATAGGGTTACCTCGTTTTTTAGTTTCAGCTTCCACTTTTACTTCAGGAGCTACTTCTATATAAACGGGGTGAGTAAAACCAAGAGCTAATTCTAACACTTGACCTTTTACTTCGGCTTTATAACCTACACCTACCAACTCTTGCTTAATTTCATAGCCTTCAGATACTCCTACAACCATATTGTTTATAAGAGAACGATACAAACCATGATACGAGCGGCTGGTCTTTGAGTCATCTTTACGAGAAACAATGACTTGATTATCTTTTATCTCAACTTCAACTTCTTTTTTGATAGTTTGAGTAAGCTCTCCTAATTTACCTTTTACAGTAACTACTGAATCTTTAATATCAACAGTTACACCCTCAGGAAGAGCTATGGGTAATTTACCTATTCGTGACATAGTTTAATTTTAATATACGTAACACAATACTTCTCCACCAACATTCTGCTTTTTAGCTTCTTTGTCAGTCATCACTCCTTTCGATGTTGAAAGGATTACAATTCCCAATCCATTAAGGACTTGAGGCATATTCGATTGTCCCGCATACTTTCTTAAACCGGGTTTACTAACACGCTCTAATTTTCGTATAGCCGGAACTTTTGTTACCGGATTATACTTAAGGGCAATCTTAATATAACCTTGTGGACCTTCGTCCACAAACTTATAATTTAAGATATATCCCTTATCAAAAAGAACTTTAGTAATTTCCTTTTTAATATTCGATGCAGGAACTTCTACCACTTTATGGTTTGCCATAATGGCGTTCCTTACTCGTGTAAGGTAATCTGCAATAGGATCTGTCATTTTAATCTATTTTATTTTTACCAACTTGCTTTTTTAACTCCAGGAATTAAACCTTTTGAAGCCATTTCTCTAAAAACAATTCTACTAATACCGAATTGTCTCATATAGCCTTTTGGTCGTCCTGTTTCAGAGCAACGATTATGTAATCTTACAGGAGAAGCGTTTCTTGGCAAACGACTTAACGCTTGGTAATCGCCTTCTTCTTTCAATCTAGCTCGTTTCTCTGCGTATTTCTCAACTAATTTTTGACGCTTTACTTCGCGTGCTTTCATTGATTCTTTAGCCATAGCTTAGTTTTTTTTATTATTTTTAAAAGGTATTCCAAATTCTCTTAGAAGAGCGTAGCCCTCCTCATCAGTCTTAGCAGTAGTTGTAAAACTAATCTGAAGACCCAAGATTTTATTTACCTTATCTAAGACTATCTCTGGAAAGATGATTTGCTCATCTACTCCCATAGTGTAATTACCTTGTCCATCGAACTTGTATTTTACACCTTGAAAATCTCTCACACGAGGTAAGGAAACAACGATTAATCTTTCAAGGAATTCGTACATTTTGTTACCACGTAAGGTTACTCTTACACCAATAGGCATATTCTTACGAAGTTTAAAGTTCGAAATATCCTTCTTAGATCTGGTTACTACAGCTTTCTGACCGGTGATTGCTGTCATTTCGTTTACAGCAAAATCAATCAATTTTTTATCAGCTACAGCTTCTCCAATTCCTTGATTAATGGTTATTTTTTCTAACTTAGGAATTTGCATTACAGACTTGTAATTAAATTCCTCTTTCAATTTACCAATAATTTCTTCTTGGTATTTTTTTCGATATGTAGGTACGTATGCCATTACTTAATTTCCTCCCCTGATTTTTTAGCGTATCTAACTAATTTATTCTTATCGTTCAATCTTCTACCCACTCTAGTTGGTTTTTTTGAAGATGGATCGATTAACATAAGGTTCGAAATATGTATGGGTGCCTCTTGCTCGATAATACCTCCTTCAGGGTGAGCTGCATTAGGCTTAGTATGTTTTTTAATCATATTAACACCTTCTACAATAGCTCTTTCCTTTTTCACTATTATCTCTAGCACCTTACCTTCTTTCCCTCTGGATTCTCCCGATAAAACCTTTACCTGGTCACCTTTCTTAATATGAAATTTTCTATTCATTACTCATTCATTTTAAATTACCTCAGGGGCAAGTGATACAATCTTGGTAAACTGTTTTTCTCGCAATTCTCTCGCTACAGGTCCGAAGATACGAGTACCTCTCATTTCACCTGCTGCGTTAAGTAAAACTACGGCGTTGTCGTCAAAACGAATATAAGAGCCATCATTACGACGGATTTCTTTTTTGGTTCTCACTACAACGGCTGTATATACGCCTCCTTTTTTGGCGTCTCCGTTAGGTAATGCACTTTTAACAGTAACCACTACTTTATCTCCAATAGTAGCATATCGTTTTTTGGTACCACCAAGTACACGAATAACTAATATTTCTTTAGCGCCACTGTTATCGGCAACATTACATCTTGATTCTTGTTGTAACATGATTACTTAGCTCTTTCTATTATTTCAACTAATCTCCAACATTTATTCTTGCTCATAGGTCGAGTTTCCATAATTCTTACAGTATCGCCTATATTACAATCATTTTTCTCGTCATGAACAGCATATTTTTTGCTTTTATTCATGAATTTACCGTACTTAGGGTGTTTAACTTTTCGACTTACTAAAACGGTAATTGTTTTAGACATCTTATCGCTAACAACAACACCTATACGTTCTTTTCTTAAGTTTCTTTCCATTGTTCAAAAAATTAAGCGTTTTCTTTTAATTTCCTCGCATTAAGCTCAGTATATAAACGAGCTATTGTTCTTCGAGTTTTACGTATTAACAATGGATTTTCGATTGGAGAAATAGTATGATTTATCTCTAACTTTTGTAAATCAGCTTTCTCTATCTCTATCCTTTCAACTATCTCAGTTGTAGATAATTCTTTTATTTCACTGTTTTTCATGATATATTCTAATTTTCAGTGTAATCTCTTCGTACAACAAATTTAGTTTTCACAGGTAGCTTCTGAGCACCTAAACGTAGGGCTTCTTGAGCTACTTTAAAAGGTACGCCGTCTATTTCAAATAAAATTCGACCCGGGCTCACTGGAGCAACGAAACCTTCCGGAGCACCCTTTCCTTTACCCATACGAACCTCTGCAGGTTTCTTAGTAATAGGTTTGTCCGGGAAAATGGTAATCCATACTTGCCCCTCACGTTTCATATATCTGGTTATCGCCTGACGAGCTGCCTCTATCTGACGACCTGTTATCCAGTGTTGTTCCAAAGTCTTTATAGCAAAAGTTCCAAAAGAAATCTGAGATCCTCTTTTTGTAATGGCTCTCATTTTTCCTTTTTGACTTCGTCTAAACTTTGTCTTCTTTGGTTGTAACATTACTAATTATTTTTTTAATTTCTTTATCCTCTAAAATTTCTTGAGCGTTTATTGCTCCTCGACTTCACTTGGGGTGATAAATCGGTTTTACCATAAATCTCCCCTTTAGCTATCCATACTTTTATACCTATCATTCCCACTTTTGTAAGTGCTTCAGAGTGGGCATAATCGATGTCAGCTCTAAATGTATGAAGAGGAATTCTTCCCTCTTTATAAATCTCAGAACGAGCCATCTCAGCTCCATTTAAACGACCTGAAATTAAAATCTTAATACCTTCAGCACCTATTCTCATAGTAGATGATATCGCCATTTTGATAGCACGTCTGTAAGCCACACGACCTTCTAACTGACGAGCAATACTTGCTCCTACTAAGGTGGCATCTAACTCCGGACGCTTTATCTCGAAGATATTAATCTGAACTTCTTTTTTAGTTAAGTTCTTCAACTCTTCTTTTAGCTTATCTACTTCTTGTCCCGCTTTACCGATTATAATACCCGGACGAGCAGTGTTGATGGTGATGGTTACTAACTTTAGTGTTCTTTCAATAATAACTCGAGAAACACTTGCCTTGGCTAAACGTTCGCTTAGATATTTACGAATCTTATTATCTTCGGCAATCTTATCGGCAAAGTTTTTTCCACCAAACCAATGTGAATCCCATCCTCTGTTAATGCCAAGCCTATTACTTATCGGATTAGTTTTTTGTCCCATTATTCAGCCTGATTATTTTGGTTATTATTTAAACTATCTAATATTATGGTAACGTGGTTAGAACGTTTTCTAATTCTGTGAGCTCTACCTTGTGGAGCCGGTTGAATTCTTTTTAACATTCTAGCTGAGTCAACATAAATTTCCTTTACATACAAGTTGCTTTCCTCAATACGCTCTCCTTCGTTTTTCACTTGCCAGTTGGCCATAGCTGAAAGAAGAAGTTTTTCTAACCTTAAAGAAGCTTCTTTAGGGCTAAAGCGTAATAAATCAAGAGCTCTGTTTACTTCAACACCTCTGATTTGATCCGCAACAATACGCATTTTTCTTGGCGAAGTAGGACAGTTATTTAGCTTTGCTATATATAATGTCTTCCTCGCTTCTTTTATTTGGTTCGCTCTTTCTCTTTTTCTTGCTCCCATTTTAAATTCGTTTTATCAAATTTTTACTTTTTCTTTTTACTTCCCGCATGACCTCTAAAGGTACGAGTTGGGGCAAATTCGCCAAGTTTATGACCAACCATCATTTCTGTAATATAAACAGGAATAAATTTATTTCCGTTGTGTACAGCGATAGTTAATCCGACGAAATCAGGAGAAATCATTGAACGTCTTGACCATGTTTTTATTACCGATTTTTTACCGGACTCTTGCATAGCAAGTACTCTTTGCTCCAATTTAAAATCAATAAATGGTCCTTTTTTTAAAGATCTAGCCATAGTAATTCAATTATTTTTTCCTTCGTTCTACAATATACTTGTTTGATGCTTTCTTGGCGTTTCTTGTCTTGAATCCTTTAGCAGGTATGCCGTTACGAGAACGTGGATGTCCTCCTGAAGCTCTACCTTCACCACCACCCATTGGGTGATCAACAGGGTTCATAACAACACCTCTCACTCTTGGTCTTCTACCTAACCAACGGGAACGACCCGCTTTACCAGATCTCTCAAGAGCATGATCGGAATTCGAAACGGTTCCGATAGTGGCTTTACAAGTAACAAGCACCTTACGAGTTTCACCCGAAGGTAATTTGATAATCGCATATTTACCCTCACGTGATTTCAATGAAGCAAAGGCTCCGGCGCTTCTTGCTAACACAGCTCCACGTCCTGGGGTTAATTCGATATTATGTATTATAGCTCCCAAAGGGATATCCGCTAAATACAAAGAGTTTCCTACATCTGGAGAGGCTTGCTTTCCGGCCATCACCTCTTGACCCACTGTAAGACCATTAGGCGCGATGATATATCTCTTTTCACCATCCGCATACGCAATTAAAGCAATTCGAGCTGATCTGTTTGGATCGTACTCTATGGTTTTTACCACTGCCTTAATGTCTTCTTTGTTTCTCTTAAAGTCAACAATTCGATACATTTTCTTGTGTCCACCACCTTTGTATCTCATTGTCATCTTTCCCTGATTGTTTCTTCCACCGGACTTCTTTAAAGGAGCCAATAAGCTTTTTTCAGGAGTCGAACTGGTAATCGACTCCTGCTTATTAACAATCTTGTGTCTTTGTCCCGGTGTTACAGGTTTTAATTTTCTTACTGCCATTTCTTATTTTAGATATTGCTGTAAAAATCTATTTTATCTCCGTCTTGCAGAGTTACTATAGCTTTTTTATAAGAAGATTTTTTACCTTCCTGTATGCCAGTCTTGGTATATCTTCTTTTTAGTTTTGGACCAAAATTTAATACATTCACTGAAAGAACTGTAACACTGTACATTTCTTCTACAGCTTCACGAATTTGAAACTTATTAGCGTCTTTATCGACTACAAAAGCGTATCGATTTAATTTTTCGCCAAGCAAATTCATTTTCTCGGTAACTACTGGTTTCTTTAAAATTCCCATTTTCAGTCCTCTCTATTAATTTAAACTTGCATTTAAAAGCTCAACACTCTTCTCTGAAAGTAAAATGTTGTTCGCTTTTGCAATTTTATATGTTGTTAATTCAGAAACTGTTACGACTTCTACATCTTTTAAATTTCTAGACGACAAATATACATTTTTATTTGTTTCCGGTAAAATTAAAAGCGATCTTCTGTCGTTTATTTTTAGCTTATTGTTTACTTCAAGCATTTTTTTAGTGCTAGGCATCTCAAAATTAAAGTCTTCGAAGATTTTAATTTGTTGATCCTTCATCTTGTAAGTAAAGATAGATTTTCTAGCTAAACGCTTCAATTTTTTATTTAATTTGAAGCTATAGTTTCTTGGTCTTGGGCCAAATACTCGACCTCCACCTCTAAATACAGGCGACTTAATGCTACCTGCTCTGGCGGTACCAGTTCCTTTTTGTTTTTTGATTTTCTTAGTACTTCCTGCAATCTCACCTCTTTCTTTAGATTTGTGAGTTCCTTGTCTTTGGTTGGCAAGGTACTGCTTTACATCTAAGTAAATAGCATGATCGTTAGGCTCTATGTTGAAAATCTCATCGGCAAGATTCACTTTTCTACCTGTGTCTTCGCCGGAAATATTATATACTGCTAATTCCATTATTTCTCAAGTATTACGAATGAACCTTTTGGTCCTGGTACAGAACCACTAACTAATATTACATTTTTATCTGACATCACTTTAAGTACTCTTAGGTTTTGAACCTTAACTCGGTTACCTCCTGTACGACCCGCCATTCTCATTCCTTTAAATACTCTTGAAGGATAAGAAGACGCACCCAAAGAACCCGGAGCTCTTAAACGATTGTGCTGACCGTGTGTAGCATCATTAACACCTCTAAATCCATGTCGTTTAACTACCCCTTGGAAACCTTTTCCTTTTGAGGTACCTACTACATCAACCCAAGTATTTTCTTCAAACATTTCTACGGTCAAAGTATCTCCCAACTTGTGCTCTTCTTCAAAACCTTTGAATTCAACAAGCATTTGCTTAGGAGTAGTTTTGGCTTTCTTAAAATGCCCTTTCAATGGAGCAGACACATTTTTTTCTTTTTTCTCGCCATAAGCGATTTGTAATGCGTCGTAGCCATCTTTCTCAGCTGTCTTAACCTGTGTTACCACACAAGGTCCAGCCTCAATAACAGTGCATGGAATATTTTTTCCCTCGGCACTGTAAAGCGAAGTCATTCCGACTTTCTTTCCTATTAATCCTGGCATAAACTCAGTTAATTAAATTAATTATACTTTAATTTCTACTTCAACACCACTTGGCAACTCTAATTTCATAAGAGCGTCAATGGTTTTAGATGTTGAACTGTAAATGTCCAACAATCTTTTATAAGTTGAGTATTGAAATTGTTCTCTTGACTTTTTGTTTACAAAAGTCGAACGTAATATTGTAAAAATTCTACGGTCTGTTGGTAAAGGAATTGGTCCGCTAACCACAGCTCCGGTTGTTTTTACTGTTTTTACGATTTTCTCAGCTGATTTATCCACCATATTATGGTCGAATGATTTTAGCTTTATTCTTATTTTCTGACTCATAAAAACTATTATTATTTATCTCCGTTAATAATCTCTTCTGCTAATCCTGAAGGTACTTCAGCATAATGACTGAACTCCATTGAAGACGTTGCACGTCCTGAAGTTACAGTTCTTAGGGCGGTAACATATCCAAACATTTCTGACAAAGGCACTTTAGCTTTCACAACTTTAGCTCCTCCTCTATCTTCCATTCCTTGAATCAAACCTCTTCTTCTGTTAAAGTCGGCAATAACGTCTCCCATACTTTCTTCAGGAGTTACTACCTCTACACTCATCATTGGCTCCATTAATACAGGAGTTGATTTAGCTGATGCTACTTTAAAAGCTTGCTTAGCACAAATCTCGAATGATAACTGGTCTGAATCGACAGGGTGGAAAGAACCATCTATCAATGTTACTTTTAAACTCTCTACAGGATAACCTGCTAAAGGACCATTGTCCATAGCTGATATAAATCCTTTTTCTACTGAAGGAATAAACTCTTTTGGTATTCTACCTCCTTTTACTTCATCAATAAATTGTAAGCCGGTAACGCCTTCATCAGCAGGCTCCATTTTAAAGATAATATCGGCAAATTTACCACGACCTCCGGACTGCTTCTTGAAAACTTCTCTGTGGTCAAAAGAGGTGGTTACAGCTTCTTTATAGGCTACCTGAGGTTTTCCTTGATTACACTCAACTTTAAATTCACGCTTCAAACGGTCAATAATAATGTCTAAGTGCAACTCTCCCATACCGCTAATAATAGTCTGCCCTGAAGCTTCGTCTGTTCTTACGGTAAAAGTTGGGTCTTCCTCTGATAACTTAGCTAAACCTGTTCCTAATTTATCAATATCTTTTTGAGTAATAGGCTCTACCGCGATTCCAATTACTGGATCAGGGAAGTCCATTGACTCTAATTGGATTACGTCTTTATCAAAACAAAGCGTATCTCCGGTACGAATATCTTTAAAACCTACTACAGCACAGATATCTCCTGCTTCAATTCTGTCAATAGGATTTTGCTTATTCGCGTGCATTTGATACAAACGGGTAATTCTTTCTTTCTTACCTGTTCTTGAGTTAATGATATGAGAACCTGCATCAATAGCACCGGAATAAACTCTAATAAATGCTAAACGACCTACGAATGGGTCTGTAGCAATTTTAAAAGCTAAAGCAGCTAAAGGCTCATCTTTACTAGGTTTTCTAACAACCTCTTCGCCTGTAGCAACATTAGTTCCTGTTATTTCGTCTATATCTAAAGGAGAAGGCATAAACGCTGTTACAGCATCTAATAAACGCTGTACACCTTTGTTTTTGAAAGCAGAACCACACATTACAGGAATGATAGTCATATTAAGTACTGCTTTTCTGATAGCTTCTTTTAACTCCTCTACAGTGATAGAATCTTTGTCTTCAAAGAATTTTTCTAATAAAGCATCATCTGATTCAGCCACAGCCTCAATCATCTCATCTCTCCACTTTTCAGCAGTTTCTTTCAACTCTTCAGGAATTTCTTGAACTTCGTAAGTTGAACCTAAGTCTGCTTCATCAGGCCAAACAATAGCTTTATTCTCGATAAGATCAACAACACCTTTAAACTTCTCCTCAGCTCCAATAGGAATCTGAATAGGTACAGCGTTAGCTTTCAACTTATCTTTAATCTGAGCAATTACATTGTAAAAATCTGCTCCTGTTCTGTCCATCTTATTAACGAAACCCATACGAGGCACATTGTATTTATCAGCTTGCCTCCAAACAGTTTCAGACTGAGGCTCTACACCTCCTACAGCACAGAATACAGCAACAGCTCCGTCTAATACACGCAAAGAACGCTCTACCTCAACAGTAAAGTCCACGTGACCGGGAGTGTCAATAATATTTACTTTGTACTGATTATCTTCGTAATTCCAAAAGGTAGTAGTTGCAGCTGAAGTAATAGTAATACCTCTTTCCTGCTCTTGCTCCATCCAGTCCATAGTTGCAGAACCATCGTGAGTTTCTCCTATCTTATGGCTTTTACCTGTATAGTATAATATACGCTCTGTTACAGTTGTTTTACCTGCATCAATGTGCGCCATTATACCAATATTTCTTGTATATTTTAATTCTTTACTCATCGTCTATTTTTATATCACAATTAGAATCTGAAATGTGAGAAAGCCTTGTTAGCCTCGGCCATTTTGTGCATATCCTCTTTCTTCTTAAATGCTCCACCTTCTTCTTTAAAGGCTGCAAGTATTTCGGCTGCCAACTTTTCGCTCATAGAACGACCTGAACGTTTGCGCGCATTAATGATAAGAGCTTTCATACCAAGGGTAACTTTTCTACTTGGTCTCACTTCCATTGGGACTTGAAATGTTGCTCCACCTACTCTACGACTCTTAACTTCTACTTGTGGAGTTACATTTTCTAATGCTTTTTTCCACAAATCTAAGGGAGCAATCTCCTCTTTATTTTTCTCTTCTATAATGTCTATTGCACCATAAAAGATTGAGTACGCAGTATTCTTTTTACCATCCAGCATTATATTGTTCACGAATTGAGTTACCAATACGTCATTGAACTTAGGATCTGGAAGTAACTGTCTTTTCTTTGGTTTAGATTTTCTCATTACTTAAACTTGTTTCTTTTATTTTTTACTAGCTTTTGGTCTCTTAGTACCATATTTAGAACGTCTTTGCGTTCTTCCATCCACACCTGAAGTATCTAAAGCACCTCTTACAATGTGATAACGAACTCCTGGTAAATCCTTAACACGACCACCACGAATCAACACTATAGAGTGCTCTTGAAGGTTGTGACCTTCTCCCGGAATGTATGCGTTAACTTCTTTACCGTTGGTTAATCTAACCCTTGCTACTTTTCTCATAGCAGAGTTTGGTTTCTTAGGTGTCGTTGTGTAAACCCTTACACAAACACCTCTTCTCTGCGGGCAGGCATCTAAAGCACGAGAGTTACTTTGCTCTACTGCTTTTACCCTACCTTTTCTTACTAACTGTTGAATTGTTGGCATATTTATAATATTGATTTATATCCAATAACATTTATATAAAATGGCTTGCAAAGATAAAATTTATTTTTTGATTATCAACTATATATTGTTAATAAATTACCTATTTTTCTCACAAAAACCCCAAGAAACGAAATAAATGCCTGAAAAACAAATAATTGCGAATTAACAAAAATATTCAAAAAAATATATAACCTGCTTATTTAACGGAATATACAAGAAGAAACTATGAATTTCAATAAACCTAGCCCCAATATCAAATCCTAAAGCCTCCTTCTTAACATCATTTTAGTTTAATTCACAAAATAAATCCACTTGAAACAAGGGCTCTTGATGGTTAATATTTATTTGGTGCCGATGAGGATATAAGGTTTCCAACTGCTTTTTTAGAATCTGCAAACCAATACCTTTGGAAGCCTTACTTACTTTGTTGTGTTTATAATTATTACTTATTTGCACTTGTAGTTGTCCTTTTTTTAATTCTATTTTAATATTCAAGAAATTATCTGCGGTATCATCATTTAAACCATGTTTAAAAGCATTTTCCAACAAAGGCAACAACAACATAGGATAAATTTTATAATCTTCTCTATCTTGATTGACATCTATACTTATACTATTGGCTTTGTACTTGTTTCTCTGAAAATCAATATAATCTTTGATAACAGAATATTCCTTATTCCAGTCTATTAAAACATTCAAAGGTTCATATATCACATAGCGTAGAACATTAGACAATTGCAAAATAGCCTGTTGGGTTTGGGAGGCATTATCCTGAGAAAGAGCATAGATTGTATTCAATGAATTAAACAAAAAATGCGGATTAATTTGTGAACGCAAAGCCGATAGGTCTTGCTGTATTTTGTGTTTCTCTTGCTGTAACAACTTGTATTTATACGACTGCCAATAAAACCAATCATCAGCCATTTTTAGCAAAGTACTCAATATAATAAAGCCCACAAAAACAAGACAGGTTTTCCCTATGGAATAAGCACTTACAAAATAATAATCGGAAAACAAATAATGGGTAAAAGAATCGAAAAACAAAAGGTTTAAATTCGAAAACAACCCCACATCTATAGCCCAAAGAAGCCCAAACAACAAATAACGCTTCTTCACTAAAAAAGAAGGAAACAGCCAGTATAAATTAATACTGACTGCCGGAATTAAAGTACTTATGAATATCAAGCTATACAAATAATCTATAGAGGTAGGTACTGCATAATTTGAAAACACAAAGCTTAATACCAAAAAAGACAAGCCCCAAAAGATAAGGTTAAAAAAGACAACATGCTGATAGCGTTTCCTTTTATGAAGTAGCTTATTATCCATTTCTAAAGTTTATTGCTTAACATAAATATGCTCTGAACCTTGCCAAAGCGTATCTTGATGTAAAGATAAATATTTTTTGATAAACTTTTGCAAATCGGAGGTAGAAGCTGTTAATAAAACATTATCCTTTTTATGTCCTATAAGTTCATACTTGATTTTAATTCTGTTTTCCTTAATAATATCTTCTAAGGCAGAACTTGCCAACCAAGACAACTGAATCTTTCCCTCAGACAAGCGATTCAATTTAGCCAAACTATGCACTCCCACATTATGGTAATTGGTAATATTACCATATCCCTCTGGAAATAAAACAGAAAAGAATGGCTTAAAATCAACCAAAGTGTCGGCTCCTAAACAAAAAGGAATCGCCAATAAACATTTTTCCAAACTATCTTGCTTGTCTTCTGAATATACAAAAACAAAAGCATTCTCATAAATCAGCTTTTCCGTAGCATCTATTTCTTTTTTATCGCTTGGACTCATTTTTAAATCCTTAGCAATGGAATCCATAAAAGTTGAAACAGAAAACACCTGCCACACCTCTGTTTTAGCTTCCCACAAACCTTCTAACTTCAATCCTTTTACAATATCTTTAGGAGTATAAAAAGGATGTAAGGACTTGACTATACAAGCCGATAACAAAAACATAACCGAAATAATTACAATCCACTTTTTCATAGTAAAATCTTTTTTAATTAATATTCACTCACAAAGAAAAAGAGGATAACAAATGTACACAAATAAAATCGACCAACGACCATTTTTAGTCGATAAACGACATTTTAGAGCGTAAAATTAAGCAAATTGGAAGAAAATTAGAGTTGTAAAAGCAGTTCTCAAAACCAAGCTAATAAAAAAACGCTAAAACCTTAAAAGATTTTAGCGTTTCTTATTTCTCAATCAAACACACTAGCGTCCAAACATTTTTTAATACAGTATTATTTACAAGCTATTAGCCTTTTGCTTTTAGCTCTTAGAACAAATAAAAAAAACAGCCAAAAGATAATAACTAAAAAGCCTTAAGTAAGATATTCAAAATACAATCGTTTTATAAACATTCAGATGCTAATAAATTAAATTTAATCATCTAAAAATTCTGCTAATTTAGACAATCCTCCGCCACCGCCTTTGTTACTATTAGAACTTCGTGGTGATAACTGTTCTATCAGTTTGCTAACCGGCATAGATTGCAACCATACTTTACCTGTTCCTTGCAAGGTAGCTAAGAATAAACCTTCACCACCAAACAACATTGATTTCAAACCACCGGATTGCTCTATACTAAAATCCACACCTTCTTGAAAAGCCACTACACAACCTGTATCTACACGTAGTTTTTCATTATTAAGTTCATACTCAATCAGAGTTCCTCCTGCATGAATAAAAGCTTTACCATCTCCTTGTAATTTTTGCAAAATAAAGCCTTCGCCACCAAATAAGCCTGAACCCAATTTGCGATTAAAAAACATAGATATCTTAGTGCCTAAAGCAGCGCACAAAAACGCGTCACGCTGAGCAATAATAGAACCTCCTAGCTCGGCTAAATCAATAGGCACAATACTACCCGGATAGGGAGCTGCAAAAGCAACATGCCCCTTACCTACGCCTTGATGTGTAAAATGAGTTATAAACAAAGACTCACCGGCAATTTTACGAGAAGCTGCAGATATTAATTTTCCAAAAAAACCTTGTTCCGGCTCAGAACCATCTCCCATTTTGGTTTTAAACTCTATACCGTCTTTCATATACAGCATAGCTCCTGCTTCTGCTATTACCGTTTCTTGAGGGTCTAACTCTATTTCAACGTACTGCATATCAGTACCGCCAATTTTGTAATCTATTTCATGAGATTTCATACTTACTATTTTTAATTTATTAATAATGGTTTTAATACCCAAACAAAAATACTGTAAATAATCTTTCTAACCAAATAGCAAAATCTTCAAAAAAACAAGCAAGCCCAACTACTCTTTTGAGGCACTTACCTTATACTCAATATTAAATTCATCTAGCTGTTTTAATATATGGTCGTTCAATTCTACCGAGACAGTTCGGCTTGTCATATTCAAAACAACCGGATTTTTTTGTGCATCATAAAAACCAATTTGCAAAGGTACTTTTCCTTGGTGCATTTCTGCCATTAGCAACAAGTTTTCAAGCAGTTCTTTGGTAAGGTTTTCTATATCTATCTTCAAAGATATAGAATCTATAATTTGGTCTTTTAAGTTCGAGAATAAATTCACAGAAGTAGGATTAAAGAAGAACAATTCCTCGTCTTTGTCTTTCGGCGTCCATCCTGATACACGCCCTTTTACCATCACTACCAAATCTTTAGTAAAGAAACCCTTCTGGTCTAAATAACCATCTCTGGCTTTCATCTTCATTTTATAAGAGCCGGAATAATCTTCCAAAGTCATCACGCCAATCGGGTTGCCTTTTTTATCAAAATATTCTTCTACTTGAGTTATAAAACCGCAAAGTTTAATGTTCTTTCCCTTTTTATCAGACAAGTCCGACATCTCCGACAAAGGAGTAAAACCGCCATACTTAATTTGATATTTATACTCATCAAGAGGATGAGAGGACAAATATACACCGATATGCTCTTTCTCTTTTTCTAATTTCTTTAAAGAACTCCATTCTTCCGTTTTAGGAATATCCGGAGACTGTATTTCTACAGCCAATTCATCGCCAAACAAACTCAATGAAGTATTCGTTTGGTCGTTCTGACAATTATGACCAAAACGAATCAAATGCTCTATAAAGCTTCTTCCTTGTTCGTCCTCGTGGAAAAACTGCTCGCGGGCAATTTCAGGAAACTCATCGAAAGCACCGGCATAAACTAAAGATTCAATGTTCTTTTTATTGACAGAAGTCAAATTAACACGCTTTACAAAATCGAAGATGTCTTTAAATTCTCCGTTTTGAGTTCTTTCTTCTATAATGTTATCTACGGCAGAACTGCCCAGTCCTTTTATTCCCTGCATTCCAAAACGAACCACCTTATTCTTATCTACTGTAAAGTTTCTGTAACTGGCATTAACATCGGGACCTGCCACCTTGATATCCATAGCTTGACATTCCTCCATAAAGAAAGTTACTTTGGCAATATCATTCAGGTTTCGACTTAATACCGCCGCCATAAATTCCTCAGGATAATGGGCTTTTAAGTAAGCCGACTGATAAGACACATAAGAATAACAAGTGGCGTGCGATTTATTAAAAGCGTATTTCGCAAAGGCCTCCCAATCGCTCCATATTTTCTCTATGGTAGCCTCTACATCCTTGTTTAATTCCTTACATTCTTTTACAAATTGCTCATTCTCTTTACATCCTGAAACGAACTTAATTTTCAGTTCGTCCATCATTTCAATGATTTTTTTACCCATCGCCTTACGCAAAGAATCGGATTCACCTCGGGTAAAATTCGCCAACAAACGAGACAGTAACATGACTTGCTCCTGATAAACCGTAATACCGTAAGTATTTTCCAAGTATTTCTTCATCATAGGAACATCATAGTCGATAGGTTCTTCTCCATGTTTCCTTTTGATAAAGCTCGGAATATAATCCATAGGACCCGGTCTATATAGGGCGTTCATTGCAATTAAATCCTCAAAACGCTCAGGCTTTAACTCTCGAAGATATTTTTTCATTCCATCGGATTCAAATTGGAATAAACCGGTGGTTTCTCCTTTGGCATAAAGCTCAAAAGTGGCTTTATCATCTAAAGGAATGTCATCTACATCAATCTCTATGCCTTTTGAGAGTTTAACATTTTCAACCGCATCTTTTATAATGGAAAGGGTTTTTAATCCCAAGAAGTCCATTTTCAGAAGTCCAACATCTTCTACATGCTTACCATCATATTGGGTCACATAAGTTAATTCTGAATCTTTGGCGGTACTGATAGGAATGTATTTTTCTAAATCGTCCGCCCCTATAATGATACCGCAAGCGTGTGTACCGGTGTTTCTTACCGCTCCTTCTAATACTTCTGCATACTTCAACACTTCTGCCGCTTCGCCACTGCCGTTACGAATATCCGCTAATTCTTGTACTTCCTCAAAAGCCCCTTTCAACTTAGTACCCGGTTTATCCGGTACCAACTTCTGCAAAGCAGAGGTTTCCGCCAAAGGATATTGCTGAACACGCCCCACATCTCGAATAGCCGATTTAGCCGCTAAAGTACCAAAGGTGATGATATGAGCTACACGCTTCTCTCCATATTTGTCAACCACCCACTTTAATATCCTTCCTCGTCCGTCATCGTCAAAGTCAATATCGATATCGGGCATTGAAATACGGTCAGGATTTAGGAAACGCTCAAACAGCAGGTCGTATTTAACAGGGTCTAAATCGGTTATCTTTAGACAATACGCCACCGCCGAACCGGCTGCCGAACCACGACCGGGTCCCACAGAAACGCCTATTTCTCTGGCAGCTTTCAAGAAATCCCATACAATCAAGAAGTAACCGGGGAATCCCATTGTCTTAATGGTGTTCAGCTCAAAATCTACTCGCTCGCGAATTTCTTCATTGATATCGTCCCAACGTAAATCCGCTCCCTCGTAGGTTATTTTCTCTAAATAATCTGATTCAAACTTAATTCTTAATACCTTATCATAACCGCCCAATTTATTGAATCGGTCTTCGGTAAATTCCTCTATTAAATCAGCTTCTGTATATTTTTTTTGATAGTCTTCTATGGAACCAAAATCCTCCGGAATATCAAACTCCGGCATAATAGGAGAACGGTTTAGTTGATAAACCTCTACCTTATCAATAATTTCCTGAATATTGATAATGGCTTCCGGCACATCGGTAAACAAGCTCTTCATCTGACTTTGTGTCTTCATCCACTCCTGCCCCGAATATTTCATTCGGTCTTTATCGCTCAAAAATTTACCGGTACTGATGCACAACAAACGTTCTTGAGCGTGCGCATCTTCTTCTTCAACAAAGTGCACATCGTTGGTCGCCACTAACTTGATGTCCGTTTCTTGGGCTATTTGACGGATTTTCTCATTAACAAAGGTTTGGTCGTTATAGATTTTAGCATCCGTTTCAGGATTATTGGTTTTATGACGTTGTATTTCTAAATAGAAATCATCTTTAAAAATACTTTTATACCATAAAGCCGCCTCTTTAGCATCTTGATAACTTTGATTCATTATCTTCTGCGAGACCTCGCCCCCCAAGCAGGCACTCAAGGCTATCAAGCCTTCGCTATATTGTTCTAAAATCTCCTTATCAATACGTGGCTTATAATAATAGCCCTCCAACCAAGACAAAGAGACCAATTTGGTCAAATTTTGATAACCTATTTCATTTTTCGCCAACAAAACCAAATGCCAACCGCTCTTATCAATAGCACTTTCTTTTTGATGACGAGATACACGAGCAACATAGGCTTCACACCCCAAAATAGGTTTTATATCCTCACCCATTAAGGTTTTGTGAAAGGTTTTTACCCCAAACATATTGCCGTGATCGGTAATCGCCACAGCCGGCATCTTGTCTTCTTTTGCCTTCTTGGCAACCTCTTTTATATCTGAAGCACCATCTAATAAAGAGTACTGTGTGTGCAAATGCAAATGCACAAATGGAGCCTGCTCGTAGGCTTGGCGAACTTCTTCTGAAATACTGCTCTTTTCATCAAGGGTTTCAGTTTCTTCTTCCGCCGTGCCCCCTTCTTCCAAAGGACTGTAAGGTTGCGTATTTAAACCAATGGGACGTATAGGGTCAGGATTGGCTTCTGTAAACGCCAAAAACTGCTGATGATTGAAATTGAGTTTTTCTAAAGGAATAACACTTAAACGTATCATCTCTAAGAAACAACGGGCTGTTGCTTCTACGTCAGCGGCGGCATTATGAGCTTCTGCAAAGTCCTCGTTAAATAAGGCTCGGTGCAACTCACCCAATTTTGGCCATTTGTATCCGCCCCCTCTTCCTCCGGGTAATTTACAAAAATCAGTTCCATCATCTTTGGTGTCAATAGTGGCTTTTTGCATTAAATCGGAAGCAATTTGCTTACGATGAAATTCCGCCCCTACAATATTAATATCGAAACCAATATTGTGCCCGACTACAAAAGTTACTTGCTCTAAACTTTTATTGAATTGTTCAAGCACCCAGCTTAAATCTACCCCTTGCTTATTGGCTCGTTCGGTAGAAATACCGTGAATTTTTTCTACTGCATAAGGAATTTCATAACCTTCAGGCTTGATAATGTAGTTTTTAACCTCGACCAACTCCCCTTTTTCATCGTGAATCTGCCAAGAAATTTGCACCATTCGTGGCCAATTTTCGGAATCTGTAATAGGGGCATTCCAGTTCTTAGGCAAGCCGGTGGTTTCGGTATCGTAAATTAAAAACATAATAGTAAAGTTTTAGTTATTGTGTTTCAGAAGATAAAAGAAAAACCCTGTTTTCTTTTTTGTTGTTACAAATTTAAAGCATCTAAGAGGCTATGACGAATTTTTAAAAGCGTTTTTTTCAACAAAATACTAAATAACTGATACACAATTTCCTGCAACTTGCAGGAAGCTTTTCAAAGCCTTGAAATCGTTCTCGCAAGCTGCAGAAAGCTTTTCAACGCCTTAGAATCGTTCTCGCAAGCTGCAGGAGGTTTTTCAAAACCTTAGAATCGTTCTCGTTGGTAGCAGGAAGTTTTTATTCTGATGCCTGATGATTAAAATCGCTTTCGCTAACTATAAAGGAGTACATTCTGCAAGCATCTACGCCATCTCCTCCCATATTTTTTATTGTCCAAGATGTTTTGTTGTAGAAACTATGAATACTATCCGGCAAATGATCTAAAGGCGCATACCAAATCAAGGTGTCGTCTCCTTTATAAATACAAACCGAATCGCCATAGTTAGGTCTTTGCTCAAGCAATTCAAAAACAGTATTCTCACGATGCCCCATAACGGCCATACTTTGTGGTGGCAGTTGATTAGGATAAAAGAAGTCACCGCCTCCTATAGAGCAAACAATGGTGTCGTTGGTGTTATTAATCAAATAATTTTGATTTGTCTCATATTTCCTGCAAGACAACAAAAACCCAAAAAGCGATAACAAAAGCAACCACCTGCCGAGTCTATTTTTTAAAAGCGTATTTAACTGATATTGAATCCTCATTATTTGATTTATTAGGTTTTTATTAATTAAAGTCGTTATCATAAATAACAAATGTTCCTATTTCATAATCATCATCGAAGCCTCCGGGTTTTATCGTCCAAGCGTTTTTATTATAAAAACTATGAATATGACTAGGTAAGCTCCTAAATGGCGGACTCCAAACAACAGAATCATCGCCTCTATAAACAAAAATAGTGTCTTTGTTAATTGTTCCTTTTGAACTTTCTATATCAAATACAGAAGATTCTAAAGCGTCTGCTAAAGTCAATGTAGCGTGAGGAGGTATTAGGTGAGAATCATTATAATAAATAAACCTATCTTTACCTATACGACAAACAATAGTGTCACTTGTAGCATTAATCAAGTAAGCCTGATTGTTAGCCTCATCCACCCTCTGTAAGCAAGAAGAAACAAACAGAATGCCCGACAAAAACACCAGAGCCTTTAAATTAATTAAAACCTTTTTTTTCAAATTATGCAACATTTTCATATTTGTTTTGTGTTTCAATTCTAAACCACAATAAGTTCATCATCAAAACTATCGCAAATATAATCAACTATTTTTAAAGCTACAATACCTAATAATAGGTATTTTTAAAACTGAAAGAATTACTAACATCTGAAAGCTTAAAAACAACAGCTTTATTTTAGTATTCAAACTAAGATTTTAGCATTTTGCCTTTAGAAGCTGTAATTGTGTATCTAAAATTTATCTCGAATCCACCTTAAGTAAAAAGCCAAGAGCTAAAAACCAAAGGCTAATAGTTTGTAAATAAAAGCTAAACAATAAGCCTAAATCACAGAACTATACTTTTGCAAAAAACTTTCAAGCACTAGTGTAAAAGAATTATTAAAAAAAATGTTATTTTCGATGTTATGTTTTTTGTTTTCATTCGTCATATAAGTAGAATATGAATCAAAAGTGGTTTAAGAAGGGTATTTTAGCTTGGCGTGAGAAAATGCTGCATTTAGCATTTCAGATTCTCAATAATAGAGAAGATGCCGAAGATGTTGTTCAAGAAGTTTTTCTGAAACTTTGGATGACCCCTTCCGCTCTATCTGATATTGACAAGCCGGAAGCCTACCTAACTACTATGATTAAAAACAAATGTTTTGACCATATAAAATTAAAAAAGACCAATGAAGCATTAACAGAACAGACATGGCATATCAGCCAAAGTTTAGAGCAACAATTAGAGCATCAGGAGGCTTGTGATATTATTGGTATCATAATAGAACAACTGCCCGAATTACAAAAAATGATGATTCGATTACACGATATAGACCATTACACCAGTCAAGAAATCGCTAACAATATAGGCTGTAAAATAGATGCTGTAAGAATGAACCTATCCAGAGCCCGAAAAAAAGTAAGAGAGCTGTACCAAAATTATTTAGACAATGAAAAGCAATAACATAAATCATATTAGAGAATTAATTAACAAATACTACGAAGGATTAAGTAGTAAGGAAGAAGAACGAGATATCGCCGTATTCCTTCAAAACAACCCTGATGCAAAAGGCTTTGATGTTGAACGGGCTATTTTTGATTATTTTTCTAAAGAACAAAAAAAGAAAACCAACCATACCCAACCCCAAAAACGCTCTTTAAAACGCTATTGGACATTCTCTGTAGCCGCCTCTTTAGTCATTTTGTTGACCAGTACTTTTGTATGGCAACAACTGAATGTTAGCAACAACTACGCCTACATTAACGGAGAGAAAATAACCGATGAAAACACCATTAAGAATTTAACCATACATACCTTAAATGATGTTTCTGAACATTATAATACGCCATTGAAATGCTTACAACCTTTTAAACAAGGGAAAGCACAAGTTCAACAACAACTATCTGTTTTTTCAGATATAGAATTTTAAAAATCATTGCATTATGAAACGTAAAATATTTTTATTCTTTCTATTCAGTTACGCTGTGTTAGTCAATGCACAAACGTACCATTCCGGAACCGATTCGCTCAATATCAATCAAGTATTTGAAACGTATGGAAAGTCGGAAGACTGCACAATGATAGAAATACAAAACGACGACGATTACGAATTTTCTTACTACAAAAGCATCGTAGTCAGTAACAACCCGAAAGCTGTTGCTTTAGCCAAAGCTTGCGTAGAAAAAGACAAACAGCAAGCCCAAAGCATCAAAGAGGTTTATACCGGTGGAGAACCCCGCACTATCTACTTGAACTTAGGGAAAAAAGGCGCCGTCTATCGTTTTATTTTATTCAACTACAATAAGGCAGAAAAAACCACTTTAATTTATTTAGAATCAGATAAAAAAGACATATTAAAAATAATTTTAAAATCGAAATAGATATGAAAAGGAATGTAATTAATAGTACAGTATGCTTGATAATAATGACCTTCAGTTTTCAATTATCAGCACAAGAGGTAGATACCCTAAGCAATGAGTTTAACACTTCTAAAAAGAGAATTAAAATAACAGACGAGAATGGTTCTACTAAGGTAGAAGTATTCAACAAACAAGACTCTACCGAAATGAAAAAAGTATATGAAGGGGTTTTCTCTAATGATAAAACCTACGAAAAATGGACAGTAGAGCAAACTTTTGAAAAGGGTCTAGATTTATTCAAGAAAAAGAAAAAAACATCAAAATACAAAATGTATAGCCACTGGGACGGTATTTCCTTAGGTTTTTGCGCCATAACTAACGGCGAAAAATTTAATAATATTAAAGGCATTAGCCTAAAAGCTATTAAATCACGCGAAATAAGCATTAACCCTTATTCAGAAACATTTTCTTTAATCAAAAATCATTTTGGAGCGGTAATAGGATTGGGATTCTCTCTCAAAAAATTATATTTTGATAATAACACCAGATTGGTAAATAATAATGGTATAATGGAAATAGAAAGTGCTCCTCAAAGCATCAACTACGACGTATCAATGCTACGTATATTTAATGTAAATCTCCCTTTTTTACTAGAATTTCAAGCCGGAAAATATAATAAATTCTCCTTATCAGCAGGTGTTATCGGCGGTTTTAATATAGCCACAACCAATAAACTGAAATTCAAATCCTCTTCCGGAGAAAAAGTCAAGGTTAAAAGCAATAATTGTAAAATAGCACGCTTTACCTGCGAACTTTTTGCTCAAGTAGGATATGGATCTGTAGCTATTTTTGCCAAATACTCTCCTATTGGTTTATTTGAAGACAACTGTGGTCCTAATGTACAAACCGCCTCTTTAGGTCTTAAACTCCTATTCCAATAATAGCAGCCTCAAGCTTATTTAATATTTAATGTAACCTGAGTTCAGATTTAGTCTAAACCTCTTAATGAACTCAGGTTACCCTCCAAACCTTAAAGAAAAAAATAACATCCATAGAACCTCCATTAAAAAGCTGATGTATTTTAATGTTCGAAATTAACATCCGAAAGTTTATAAAAAGCGACTTTATTTTGAATATAGAACTTATGGCTTTTAGCTATTAGCTTTTGGTTTTTAGCATTTTACCACTGGAAGATGCCTTATTTGTGTCTAATAGCTTCATTAAACTTAAAATTTTTAAACTTACTAGATTTAAAGAAACTAAAAGCTAAGAATAAAAGACTAATAACTTTTAAATCAAAAACATACATTTGCTCTAAGTTGTTGAATTATGCTGTATTAAAAAACTTTCGGATGCTAGTGAATGTTCGAATGTATTTTTTGTTTAATTTAGCAAGCCGAAATGGTTTAACAAGAAATACATTTAATCAAAAAACATTACTATAATTCCAATGATTAGCTTCAATATAAAACAGCTTTATTTTATCATATTGTTTTGGATTGTACTCCCAACACGTACTTTCTCTCAGGAAATAGATAAAACCGCTTGCCATTCTTTTGTCAATGAAAAAGGCATTGATTATACATTAATAGACCAATATATAAAAGGCAAAGAGGTAGTTTTGTTGGGGGAAATTATGCACGGAGAAAAAGAAATAACACTCTTAAAAACCCAATTGGTTAAATACCTGATTGAGCATCACGGATTTGATATTGTGGCGTTTGAAAGTTGTTTTTACGATTTTGGAGAAAAAAGTACTTTACCTTATTCCCAAAGTATTTTCCCGGTGTGGTCAGACACTTATGCTTTTCAAGAAATGCTAAAGTACCTTAATGAACACAAGTCTGTTAAAGTACTTGGCTTCGATAATCAATTAAGCACAAATGTACAAGAGTTGTTTGACCAATTAGATGAAAATACCCATAGGTTAAAAGAGGGAGAGGATGATTATTTCTTTGGCATTTTAGAAACGGCCATAGCAACTCATAGTGTACCTGAACATTTTGACTTCCCTCGTTTTGATGCTATTTTGAAAACATTAGAGCGTTATACAACAGATTCTTATACCAAACAGTTTTACGACAATATTCGCTCTCACATACGGTTTCTGCAAAAATATGGCGATGTAACTGAAGAAGATTGGAAAGCTGAATATTCCAATATCAGAGACCAAAAAATGGCAGAAAATCTGTTGTTTTTACATCGGTATTACAAAAAGCATAAAATTATTTGCTGGGGAGCGAATGCCCATTTTGCTAATCATTTCAAAAATTTTGACAACGAAGAACTAAAGGCTTTTAAACCAATGGGGGCGTATTTACGAAAAGCATTGGGGAAAAAACTGTTAAGTATTGGATTTACCGCTAAACAAGGCGCTTATACCACTTCTTTGTTTAACGATGTGGATAGTATTAAGCCTTTAGCTCAAAATTCAGTAGAGTACCAAATTGATTTTAAAGACAAAGCATATTCTAAAATATTAGAATTAAAACAAATCAAAGGTTCAAATATTTTTGTCAATTTATTAGAATTTAATCAAGCAGTAAAAGGCGATTTTTCTCAATTATTTGATTTACTTATTGTAATGGATTCGGTTTCTCCTGTTAAATATGGCGCTTTATATGCCCCCAATATTTCTGCCTCAAAATCATCAGACACGAAAACAGTTCAAAAGAAAAAACACCGCTTAGTAGATGCAAAAACCCAAACACCCATTCCGTTTTGTAATATTTATTACACTCATCACTCTGTGGGTACAATATCTGATGTTAATGGGTATTTTCAGATAGAACCATTAGAAGACACGCTTATTTTGTCTTGCATTGGTTATCAATCTAAGCAATTGTTTTCCCAAGAAATTCCCGATGTGATTACGATGGAATCGGATGTGGAAAGCATCCAAGAGGTAGTGGTTCGTGCCAAACGCAAAACAGCTAGAGCCATTATGAAACAAGTCATTGATAATTTACCAAATAATTATAATGAGCAAGGATATAGCTGTGCGTATCAAGGCGGTAAATTGTTTACAATTAATAGAGATACGATTGTTGATTTTAAAGCTATCAAGACCTATTTTCAGCGTCATTTTTTTAGAGAAAAAAGGACTGACCTTTATCAAGAATCTTATGAAAAGGTTCTTCGTTGTAAACAAAAAGAGGAATATTACCCAAGCAAAAAATTAGCACGATTAGGTTTAGGTTTTGATGTAGGCTGGATTAATCTTTTAAATACAGATATTAAATTATTCAATAAAAGAAAACTTAAAAAATACCACTTAGAAATCAACAGTAAAGAATCTAATGAGGCAGAATATGTGATTGATTTTGAATCGAAACGCCATAATGTTAATTACACTGAACAATATTGGAATAGGCGATTTTACGGTAAAATTTATATTGACAAAAAAACCTTTGCGATTATAAGATTGGATTATGCTCTTATTATAGATGTTGAAAAGTTTAACTCTTTAGTTTTAAATAGAAATATAAGACGTTATTCCAAAGACAATTCTTTTACCAGTATCAAATTTACTAAGAAAGG
>PDWI01004360.1_pt1 | contig 29194 bp, 35 predicted proteins | sample 1430891 | NCBI WGS metagenome assembly PDWI01 (sample SAMN01162508, study PRJNA174530) | Oral metagenome, whole genome shotgun sequencing project. | biome: Marine environment; feature: Marine mammal; material: Swab sample of the gingival sulcus; isolation source: swab sample of gingival sulcus... | reverse complement strand
CAGGGAGGCCTGGAATACCACAGACCCAGACGCGGATTTTGATGGCAGCGGTAGTGTGGACATGCCGGATTTTACGATCTTCAGGGAAAGATGGCGTTCCCAGGGACCTTTTGAATAGAATCCATGGGCAGGTCTTGGAATCTGTTCTGGATTCAGGCCCAGGGCGGTACCGTTATTTACACCGGTGATCTGATTCCGGGACTGCCCTGGGTAAATCTGCCCATCACCACGGGATATGACCGGTTTGCCGAAAGGCTGGTGGACGAAAAAAAACAGATGCTGGACCGGGCCACTGCCCAGGATGCCCTGCTGGTTTTTCCCCATGACGCCGTTCATGCGGCTGCCCGGGTTGAATTCGATCCTGTAAAAAAAACGATACAAGCAGTCAACAGCCATGGACAGCTATTTTGGATCAAAGGCGATATCGGGTTTATGTCAACCCATTATCGCCATGATGCCACCACCAAATATTATCAGTGATGAGGGGAGAAAGGAATACAAAAAACAATGCTTACAGTTGAGTCGGTTTTTGGAAATACAAAATCCAATCTGGGCTTCAGGCAATTTTTAGTAAGGGGGCCGAAAAGAGCAAACGAAAATTTGATCTGATGTGTATTGCGCATAATATCAAGAAAATAGCATCATATTGTGAAATAAATACAATTAATCTTAATACCTGCCTGTTTTAAATAACAGGAACATAAACTTCCTGAATAAAAAACACCCTTATTCGATTTTTCTTTTTTCTATCCAGTAGTCAGCGTTGTTCTCTATCCCAATTTTTCAACGTTAGCCACATTCAGACTTTATCGTACGACAACTCATATCTGTTGCAATAAGAAAGCCATACTCCTCTTTATGATAGCTGAATTTTCAAAAATCTTCTTGACGAACCGAATGGTTAACTAGTATTAGATACGCTGGTTAACGAACCTGGGTGTTAAATTACAAAAGGCAGACAGATGAACGGATTCTTTGTTGCAGGAACAGACACTGGCGCGGGTAAAACAATTGTTACTGCCGCTTTGGTGCGCCAAATGCGAATGCAGGGTATAGATGCTGTGCCCATGAAAGTGATCCAGACCGGCGGCGGCTATACCCGGGACGGATACCCGATTTCTCCGGATTTTGAAGTCTATTGCAGTGCCTCATCTTTTATAGGGGCCGGGGATGATATCAAAGATATGGTGCCCATATCATTTTGCGCACCCTGTTCTCCCCATCTGGCATCCCGGATGGAAGGGAGCACGTGTGAAACCGGTCCGGTTCTGGCAGCACTGGAACGACTCTGCTTAAAACATGACTTGGTCATTGTCGAAGGGGTGGGGGGAATCAATGTTCCCCTGTCGGACAGGGTTACAACCCTTGACCTCATAAAAGAAGCGGAGCTGCCTCTTATTCTGGTTATTCGAAACGTTTTAGGGTGTGTCAACCATGCCATCAATACCATCCAGGTTCTAAGATCACATAAGATTCAAATCAGGGGGGCAGTCATGACCGAGACAAACCCCTCCCAGGATTGCGATACATTTATCCTTGAGGATAATCCCCGGATTATCAGCCGGCTCGGCGGCATTCCCATTTTGGGCAGCCTTCCCTTTATCGGGGGGGCCCAGTACGGCACGGAACCGTTCTGGACCGGTCTGGATGTTTACATAAAGGGTATTGCCGGCGCAATTTTAAAGGACGGGAACAATGAATAACACTGAAACCTGTCTGGCTTTTGATAAAAAACATATCTGGCATCCCTATACGTCCATGACCGATCCCATGGACGTTTATATGGTGAAAAGGGCGGAAGGGATCCATATCCACCTTGCCGACGGCAGGGTCTTAATTGACGGCATGTCTTCATGGTGGGCGGCCATCCACGGGTATAACCACCCCCTGCTGAACCAGGCCCTCCAGGAACAGTACCGGAACATGAGCCATGTTATGTTTGGCGGCCTGATCCATGAGCCGGCCTGCACCCTGGCAGAAAAGTTGATATCCGTTGTCCCCCAGGGACTTGAACATATCTTTTTTTCGGATTCCGGATCCGTTGCGGTTGAAGTGGCCATCAAGATGGCCATCCAGTACCAGCACGCCTTGGGCAATCCCCAAAAAAAGAAGCTGCTTACGGTCAAAAAAGGTTACCACGGGGACACCTTTGGGGCCATGGGCGTGTGCGATCCGGTCCAGGGGATGCACCGCCTATTCAAGGGCGTACTTTCCGGGGCGTTTTTTGCCCAGGCTCCCCAGTGCTCTTTTTTTCACACCTGGGATGAAAGGGATATCGCCGGGATGGCATCGCTTATGGCCGGACACCACCAAGAAATTGCCGCTGTGATACTCGAACCGGTGGTTCAGGGGGCAGGGGGTATGCGTTTTTATCATCCCAATTACCTGAAATCACTTCGTTCCCTGTGCCGGCAATATCATATTCTGCTTATTTTTGATGAAATCGCCACAGGGTTTGGCCGCACCGGAAAGTTGTTTGCCGCCCAGTGGGCCGATACTTGTCCCGATATCATGTGTATTGGAAAGGCGTTGACCGGCGGGTACATCAGTTTTGCGGCAACCCTTGCAACCCCCCAGGTTGCAAGGGGGATATCCTCCAACGGCGGGGTTTTCATGCATGGCCCCACCTATATGGGAAATCCTTTGGCCTGCGCGGTTGCCAATGCCGGTCTTGATCTGTTGATGACCGGAGAATGGCAGGCCCAGGTTGGCGCCATTCAGAATCTGTTGAACGAACATCTTTCGCCAGCCCGGGCTTTGGACGGGGTTAAAGATGTAAGGGTGCTGGGGGCCATCGGGGTGATCGAACTGGAAGAGGCCGTGGAGATGCGGGTTATTCAGGAGATGTTTGTCCAGGCCGGGGTATGGATACGTCCCTTTGGCAAGCTGGTGTATACCATGCCCCCCTATATCTGCGGAAAAGAGGATGTAGTGAGGATTGCACAAACGATGTGCCAGGTTGTCCAGACCTATTTAAATTAGGAGGTAAGGTGGAATGGTTTTTCTCCTGTTATACGTTGTCGTACTCCTGGGATTTGGTTTTTTTGAATTTAAAAGAATAAAAAATTTTGATGATTTCATCATCTCGGGCAGAACCCAGGGGACCGGGGGGATTACATACTCCATCCTTGCCACCTGTATCGGAGCCTCTGCCACCCTGGGTGTTGTGTCCACGGCCCGGAAGATTGGATTCCCCGCGTTCTGGTGGCTTGGGGCCGGTGCTGTGGGGCTTTTGCTCCAATCCTTTTTTTTATCCCGGAAGGTCAGGGAGGTTGGTGCCTATACCCTGCCTGACCTCACCGAAAAACTGATGGGCACAGATGCCAGGTTTCTGACGTCCATCATTGTGGTGATCGCCTGGACCGGTATTATCGCCGCACAATTTGTTGCCGGAGCAAAACTGCTGTCAACCTTCGGGGGCATTGATCCCCGGGTGTCTATCCTTGTGACGGCCCTGGTGATTGTGGCCTATTCGGCCCTGGGCGGGCAGTCATCGGTGATGAAAACCGATCGGGTTCAATTTATTCTATTAGGGGGCGCGATTCTCTTTACCCTGTTTTATCTTTATTCCGGTCATCCGGTGCCCCTGGCAGATATCCGGCTGGATTTGACCAATGGGCAATTTACCCTTGAGAACCTGGTGTATTACCTGTTTGTCGTGGGCGGCAGCTATTTTGTCTGCCCGTTGCTTTTTTCGCGCATTCTCACGGCCCGGGACGCCCAAACCGCCCGGAAGGCCTCGTTTTTGTCAGCCCTGGGCCTTGTTGTCATAAGTGTTGTCATTACGCTGATCGGCATTTGGGCCGCCTTTCACATTGACCCTGCCTATGACAAAGATGTCCTTGGCTATATCATTGCACAGATATTGCCGCCTGCAGGGGGAACCGCCTTGCTCATCGGCCTTGTATCCGCAATCATATCTTCGGCCGACACCTGTCTTTTTGCCGTTGCAAGTATTGTTGAATACGACATCCTCAAGCAGGAGCGGGTCCGGACCACCCGGCTTGTAGTTGTCATTGTCGGCATTTTTTCAGCCCTGCTTGCAATGAAGAATCCCGATATCATCTCCCTGCTCATCCATGCATATGCGGTGTTTACCGCCGGTGTTGTTCCGCCGGTGGCTGTTGCCCTGATCATGTGGAAAAAACGAACCATTCATCCCCATTGGAGACGGTCAGCCATCATCGTTGGCGGAAGTTTAGGACTTGGTGCCAACCTCATGGGAATGGATATGCTGGCCGTTGGCGGAATGGCTGTTTCCACAGCGCTTTCCATTGCCGGGCTCTATGTTCCCCAAAATGAATTTTCAATTTCATTAGGAAGAAAATGAAATATACCATTGAGTCATATATCGATATCGCAAAAAACATTATTGATGGCCAACGCCCTGAAAATAAAATTTATCGTCACCTGGCATTGACCGAGGATAAGGATGTGTTCGGGTTGATGGCAGGCGCCGATCTCATCCGGGACAACTTTTTCAAACGTCAAATTCACCTATGCGCAATTTGTAACGCAAAGTCCGGAAAGTGCAGTGAGGACTGTAAATTTTGCTCCCAATCAAAATTTCATACCTCAGATATTAACGTATATCCCTTGATGTCCAAAATTGAACTTCAGAAAGGGGCGTATGAACTGATGGATACAGATGTTCATCGCTATTCCATTGTGACCACCGGCAAAGGGCTTGCTGAAAATGAGGTGCGGCAGGTGGCTGATGCTCTAAAAGATCTTTCGTTAAAAAAAATGTCCTATTGTGCTTCTTTGGGGATTCTGGATGATGCGGATATGGATTATTTGAAAGCTTGCGGTGTAGGGCGTTATCATCATAATCTTGAAACGTGTAGAAGTCATTTTGATGCTGTTTGCACATCCCACACTTACGATGACCGGATCAATACCATTAAGAAAGCAAAGAAGGCGGGTTTATCCGTATGTTCCGGCGGTATTTTCGGTGTGGGGGAAAGTATGGCCCAAGTTCTTGAACTGGCCTTTGAATTGAGGGAACTTAAGGTGGATGCTGTCCCAATCAATTTTTTAACCCCCATACCGGGAACTTCTTTTGAAGGCAAAAATAATCTGACGCCGTTAAAATGTCTCAAAATTATATCTATCATGCGATATGTGTTGCCGGATACGGACATCATTATCTGTGGCGGAAGAATATCAAATTTAAAACTGCTTCATCCGCTTGTTTTTCAGGCCGGTGCAAACGGCATAATGACAGGCAACTATTTGACCACAAAAGGCAAGCAACTCCAAGAAGATCTTGAAATGATAAGTCAACTGGGATTTAAAGCCCAAGATCAGAATTAAATCTGCCACAGATGGGCCGGATTTTAAGTCACCATCAAGGCACGCCAATGGCGGATTAAAAGACAAGAGCTAAAAGATTGATTCTTCTCAGGCTGAAACCACGCGATTCCGGCCGGTTTCCTTTGCCCTGTACAGGGCCTCATCCGCCTTTGAAACCAAAGCCTCCTGATTTTTTATATCTTTTTCAAACCTGCTGATGCCGATACTCACGGTCAGGCCAAGCCCTGGGAAACGATCAGAAAGCAAATGCCCCAGATGTTCTATCTCCTTTCGGATTCGTTCGCCGTACACAACCGCTTTGACAGGGTCTGTATTATTCAGGACAACGATAAACTCCTCTCCACCGTACCGGCCGACATGGTCCGTGGGACGCGACATTCTTCTTAATGTTTTTGCGATCAGCCTGAGGACGTTATCTCCTGCCTGGTGGCCGAACATATCATTAAATTTCTTAAAATGATCCACATCAATCATGGCAATGGACAGAGGGATATTTTCGTTGACAGCTTTTATAAAGGATTTTTTTAACAGATCATCAATGGCCGTCCTGTTCAGCAGCCCGGTCATCCCATCATGAAGGGATGCAGATTTCGCCTTTTTATAGATTGATGCTTTTTCCAGCGCAAGCCCAAGCTCATTGGCCACGATCGCAATGGATGAAAACAGCCCCGCCTCAATTTTTTTACCGGATACGGCATGATCCATTCCCAAAAGCCCGGCCACCTTATCATGACTGCAAAAAGGAACAACCAGCATCTGGGAGACAGAAAACCTTTCCAGCACTTCTTTTTCACCTGGCAGGGTGCCGCTGATGACAACCGGTTCTTTATTTCTCAGGCACTGGAGGAAACCGTTATCCGGCCCATCCATGGAGATATAATGAGATGCCAGCTGGTCTGAAAAACGCTCCTGGTCCAGGCTCTCCACAACCTGAAGGCGGCGCAGAGGGGAGACTACCCTTAATATGTAGACCCTGTCAAACCCAAAATCCTTACAAATGGCTTTCAAGGTCGCTGATAAGATTTTTTGGGGTTCCAGGCTACAGTGGGGCGCAGTGATGCTTGCTGTCATGGCGTGTTTTTTTTCATGGCCTTGGTTTTCTTTGGGGGAAAAATAACTTGAGTTGATGGCACTTAATTTTAAATTGGCCTTGAGCAGGCTGGCCCGGTACTGATCTGAAGAAGGAAATTCAAAATTATAAAACGCGGAAGTATTTTCAATTTCGTCATCCATTTTTTGGATCACAGCTTCAAAGTCTATGCTGTCAAGGGGAATATTTTTTTCAACCTCGGGTTGAAGCACCAGATGGGGAAACGCATCCACAGTGCCCATGCCTTGGGTCCAGGCCAGAAAATCAGCCAGGCAGACAATGCAAATGAACTGCATATCTTCCTTGCAAAGATCCAGATGGCTAAAACTGCGATGATGGTATTGTATGGCCAGGCAAAGCTTTTCGGGAAATCCCCAGTTATGTCCGTAATAAACCCCCAGGTCATCGTGGCCGATGCCTATGACATCCCTTTCTATCTCAACCAGAGAGCCGCTATCGCAGAAGGTTTCTTTTAAAAAATCAGAATAATTTACCCGGCCGGACCAGTCCAGAATAATTTTTCCAAAATCATGGAGCAGACCTGCCGTATAAGCATCCCCAGGGTGCGGATATCCTATCTGAGCAGCAATGGCCTGACTCAGACTTGCCACGCACAGACAGTGGCGCCAGAAAAAGGTCCGGTCAAATTGTTTTTTGGGGCTGGATTTGACCATTTTTTCAAAAAAAGTGACACCCAGACAAATCTTTTTAACCTCATCAATTCCCAGGAACAGCACAGCTTCTGAAATGGCCGAGACCCTGGATCTTAGATTGAAAAAAGCAGAGTTTACAATACCCAGCACCTTTGCTGTGATACCCGGGTCTGTTTCGACCAGTTTGGCAACATCCTCAATGGCGGCGTTGGGATCATTGCATATGGTGAGCATTTTAGCCATGACCGGCGCAAACCCAGGCAGTTCCTTGCCATCTCTTTTCAGGACTTTTTTTATATCAGAATCGCTAGGAAGACTAAGTATGTTGTCCATTATAAAAATACCATAGAAACTCAAGAAAAATAGATCCGGCTCACTGTCGCCTCTACATATTCATTATCATTTTCTATCTGAACTGTACAGATTAACTTTACGATGATCTGAATCCGCGAAACAAAATTTGATGTATTTTTAAATTATTGGGGAATCTTGATTTTGGATTTTACCTTGCAAGTGAAGCACCAAACAGAATTTTGTCAATAATTTCAGTATATATCAAAAACCATGCCGCGAATTCAGTTATGACGCTATAGCTGTTTGGCTGTGGTTCGAGCCACAGATGCTGCTATATCAAACCGTGCCGGATGACCCAAGAAGGTCATGAATGTGTCTTCGAACAATTCTTAAATAATCAGGAAGAACGGCTGCCAAAGGCGGGGTGAGTTCCGTTCCCCAGTCAATGGTGGCGGGTTCAATACCTACCACCTTAAGATAGGGCCTGTGACCACGCATTTGCGCCATGCCTAAGGAGTCTAAAAGATCAATGTCATGTAAAGAGAGCATCTGTTTTTTATTTTTTCTCAGCTGATTTTCTTCCAACGCAAAAATGCTGCCGGGTGCCTGGTTGGCCCGAACGATATCCAGTACCAGAACGTTTTCATATCCTTCAAACAGGTAAAAGATGTCCTGGGTAAAGGTGCCGCCGTCGATAAAATCCACGTCCGCATCTTTCCAGTTCTCTTTTTCCTTCCATAATTCATTGATGGCGTGGATGCCGATGCCTTCGTCCTGCATAAGGATGTTTCCCACACCAAGCACCAGTAATTTTTTCATTGTCTGATTTCCCATCGTAAGTATATTAGAGCTTGTTTGGCAATTACAGGGGAACTTCCACGTTGATTGCCTTACCGGTATCTGCGTCCAGCACGTGGACGGCGCAGCCCAGTCAGGGGTCGTAGGCGCGGATCAGGCGCCCGACATTCACCGGATTGTCCACATCAGGTACAGGTACGCCGATCAGGGCCTCTTCAATGGGGCCCCGTTGGCCCATGTCATCCATGGGGTTGGCGTTCCAGATGGTGGCAGAGGTGACCTGGTAATTGGATATCACGTAATCTTTGATATTCACATAGTGGAGAAGCGCCCCTCTGGGGGCTTCTGTCATGCCAAGTCCTTCTGCATTTTTGGGGATGTCTGCCGGGACAAAGGTCTCCTTGCCCGGGGTGGCCTGGGCAAGCCATTGTTCAACCGCTGCAGCAACCAGGGCGGTCTCTTCAGCCCTTGCCAGATGGCGGCCCAGGATTGAGAAACAGGCATCTCCGATATCACGCAGTTTCTTAACGCCCAAGGCGTTTTGACCGGTTTTAGACAGTTCCGGATTGGTGGCCCACATTCTGGCCAAAGGCCCCCCTTCATGGGGTTTGCCATTGTATCTGGGCGCCTTGATAAAGGAGTAGGCACCGGCTTTTCCCGGTTCAGGCCGCGTCCGACCTTTGGTGGGATTCAGGCCTGTGGTACTGTTTTCAAACCAGGAGTATTTAACATACTCTTTGATCTGGGCCGGATCCACTTTATAATCATTCCCGTCTGTGTAAACGCCTGGTTTCAGCAGGGTGTCCCCCTTACTGTTCATGGGGAATACGCCCCAGGAGACCAGGTTTTTATGGCCCACACCGGTCTTGAGCAGATCGCCGTAAGGCCCTGCCAGGGTGTAGATCACCGGAATATATTTTTCCGTGATGAATTTTTTAACTGTTTTGAACCGTTTTGCATAGGCATTCAGGGTTTCCCTGGTGGGAATTTCCGTTGTTCCGCCCACCACAATGCCCTGGACATGGGGCATCTTGCCGCCCAGAAGCGCTACCATTTCATGGCATATTTTACGTATTTCAAGGGCTTCAAGGTACTGGGCAACACCTGCGTCGTTGATCTTCTTGGGTACCCGGATATCATTGTTTTTATATCTGGGAATAAAAGGCGCTGTGTCCGGGCCATTCACATAGTCCAGTGCGGCCAGGTGGTAGAAATGCAGGATATGGGACTGGATGAAGTTGGCGCCCAGGATCAGATTTCTGGCGATGCGGCCATTGTCCGTAAGTGTTACGCCAAATGCATCATCCAGAGCAAGGGATGATGCTGTGGCATGGGCTGTGGGGCATACCCCGCAGATTCTCTGGGTGATCTGGGTTGCATCCCTGGGATCCCGTCCCACAAGGATCTGCTCAAATCCGCGGTACATGCCGCCTGACATGCGGGCGTCCACAATAACGCCGTTTTTGACTTCCACCTCAGCTTTGAGGTGGCCTTCGATCCTTGTGACCGGATCAATGCTGATTTTAATTTTTTTAGCGCTGCCGGCTGGTGGGATATCTGGTCTATTGCCTGACATAACTATTTGTCCTTATATCTATTTCGATAAATTATGCGGGTTCATAAAAGGGTGATGATTCATCCGGAAAACCGGGTTCAACACAACCGATACAGACGGCGTTATCCACGCACCAGTTCAGGCCGCTGTTCCATTTTCTCTTGTAGCAGTCTGCGTAGGTGTCAGGTCCCTTGCAGCCCAGGTCCATACGACAGCCCTTGGGATCTGACAGGCTTTGGGACATTTCATCTGCCTCATACATGTCCAGTCTGGGACAGTTGTCATGGATATTCTCACCAAAAAAGAGCATGGGGCGCCCTTCGTCATCCAATTTGGGAATGCCTTTTTCCAGCAGGTGTACCACCGAAAGGACAATCCAGTCCGGATGGGGGGGACAGCCCGGGGTATTCACAAGCGGGGTGTTAATGCCGTTATCTGCAAAAAAGTTCCTGCAACCGGTGGCACCAGTGACATTGCCCTGGGCTGCGGGAATACCGCCGTACGCGGCGCAGGTGCCTGCGGCAAGGCAGGAACCAGCCATGGGAGCCACGTCTTTGACCAGGTCAACCATGGTGTACTCTTTATGCTTGTATTCGCCGACAACACAGTACTTGCCTTCTGCTGCTGTGGGAATGGCCCCCTCTACAATAAGAGAAAATTTTCCCTTATATTCCTTGGCAATACCGAACAGGTTCTCCAGGGCTGTCTCGCCTTCGCTGGCCATTACTGTGGGATGGTATTGCAGACTGATGACTTTTAAAAGTATATCTGCAATTTGGGGATCAACGCTGTTGAGCAGACTGACCGAGCAGCCTGTGCATCCCTGTCCCTGAATCCAGATAACCGGATGCCGTTTAAGTCCTTTTTCAAGGGCGTTGACCAGCGTCGGGTTCACCACCTGGGACACACCAATACCGGCTGCGGCCCCGGCAACGGTTTTCAGAAAGCACCGCCTGGTAACTCCTGATCGTTTGTGTTGTGTTTCAGGCAACATATGTTCGTCTTTCACGGGCACCTCCTTGATGCTGTTAAAATACTACGGGCACATATTAAATGTTTCGCAATATTTTACAGGAATTCATAAAAATTTAAATGTTTTAATCATGAAATTGCCGTATAGGATAACAATTTGTTGATTTGATTAGGTAAAATGGGTTACTATATAAACTCATGTTTATTTACTTGATGATCGAATTTAACGACCAGGCCGATTATGGAAAAAGACGATTATTCAGAAATAGAGGAGCTTCGCGTACAGATGAGAACAGCCGTTGCCGACGGTGCCAGTGTTGAATTTACATTTCCTGATTCTATACTTGTTTATCAATTTCTCCTAAGGGACTGGAGTGATACAGGCCTGGGTATCCTTGTGAGGCAGGATTCCAAAATATTGGAGCATATCTGTGAGGGCCAGAACGTTTCAGTGACCCTGCGCCGTGAGGGAATCGGCGTTTCTTTGGAAGTGTACCGGGTGGAAATTCGTCATATTTCAGATCCTGAACAAGGGAGGCATCCAGGGCACAAAATCGTTGGGTTGAGTATTCTGGAAAAAGAGCAAGACTAACGAATAAGGCCTATGGTCAAAAAAAAATCACCCATCGGCTTGTCTTTTAAGCCTCCATTGGCTTGGGCTTGCCTTGATGGCGACTTAAAATCCGGCGTATCTGTGGCAGATTAAATTCTGACCATGGGTCTAATCTAAAAAATCGAATTCCGGAATGGGCAAAAGCTTTTTGCCCGGCCCCAGACATACCAGTTCCAAGGTACAGGTTACGGCCGGCTTGTTCTGACCGGGGCGCCAGGCGCTGTGGAGAAACATTATCCGGTATGCTCCCTGCTTTTCCCAGGTGGTGCGTATATCCAGAAGATCCCCGAACTGGGCCCCGTCGTGGTATCCAATGTCCGCTTTGTATACGGCAAAGCCGACACCTTTATCTTGCCACATCCGGACTAGGTTTTCAACACCGAAGACTTCTTCCCTGGCCCGTTCAAAATATTTTAGGTAATTTGCATGGTAAACCACACCGGAGTGATCCGTGTCTTCATAATATACCCTGGCCTTAAAGTGATGGATGCCTGGATCCTGATCTGCGCCATGCACATTGGTGATCTGTTTTGTGTCATTCATAATCATAGTTTTTATTTTGTCCCTAAATTTTCATAACACCTAAAAAATGCAAGCGCCTTTTGGCTGGATATGCAAGGCATCGGACATGAAGCTGTAGTGACCTATTGCAACTGTCCGATAATGCCGCAGATCCGGATATAGGGTGTTCCCGAAGGGTAAGCCTGCTTTGAATTTTTGGTAAGCACAATATTGATGCGTGATCAAAATATTTATAATGTATTGCTATTATAGTATAAAATAAAAAAATCAAAAGACCAAAAGCTTTTTTTAGGTAAAAAGCATTGAATATTTGTTGCGGTTGACATTAAACTGCCTGGCATTCATCTATAAGCTTTAATACACGGAACTTAATCATTAGCCAAGGAAGAAAATAATGGAATTACAGGATATCATTAAGGAAAGAAAAAGTATTCGCGGATATTTAGACAAAACCGTTCCCAAAGATGTTCTGAATAAGATTCTTGACATCTCCATTAGAGCACCGTCCTCGAAAAACGGACAACCGTGGTATTTTTATGTGGTGACCGGTGAGCCTTTAAGACAGCTTAAACAAGCCTGTGAGGACAGGTTCGTCAGGTCTGAAGCCGCCCCGGAGGAGATGGCGCATATCTTGAATGAACCGGAAAAAGGAACGGTTTACCGGGACCGGCAGGTGGATATTGGAAAACGGCTGTTTAAAGTCATGGAGATTGAAAGAGAAGATAAAGACAAACGGATGGAGTGGATGAAACGCGGCTTCCGGTATTTTGATGCGCCTGCAGCGATTATCCTTGTTGGCGATAAGTCACATCCCATTGAGGGCCTTTATCTGGATGCCGGTTTAGTCATTCAAAATATATGTCTGGCTGCCGTTGATTTCGGGCTTGGCACCTGTATCGAAAACCAGGGCATCACCTATTCCGACGTCATTAGAGAGATTGTTCAAATTCCCGATGATCAGCGTTTACTGGCTGCCATTGCCATTGGGTATCCTGACGATAATTTTCCTGCAAATACAATTATCAGTCCCCGGGAGAACGTAGAAGATGTGGTGACCTGGTGCGGATTGTAGACAATTTTGTAAATATTCGGGTTGGTAATTACCTGAACGAAAATTCGAATCGCCCTATTTTGAGGCCTTCTGGAGGTCTTCTGTTTATTGAAATAGAGTGTAACCTTTTTTCGTGTACGATATAGCGATAAAAATTTTATGTAGATCAAAAATAAACAACATCAAGGGAGGTGATTGGTATATTCTGATCTGGTATATCAAGGCAGTCTGTGATCTGCATATCTTGAAAATAAAATGGTTCAGATAAAAAAAGGAGTACATATGGGACTAATCTCTTCCACCCATTCCATCAGTCGTTATTATATTGATGGTGAATTTCCTGACGGTGCTGCAGAAGGTGTCCGCCAGGGACTGATTGAAAACGCCATCCCTGAAATTGAAAACGAATACGATGAAATTTCAGCCGGATGGACCCCTTTTGAAACCCCGTACAACCCGGATTTTGAATCAGTTTCTATTATATTCGGCACCTATTTTGCCTTTTCCCTGCGCATTGATAAAAAATCAATTCCAGTTAAACTGATCCAAAAACACATAGCCATTGAAACGGAGAAAAAAAAGAAAGAGAGCGGCAGACCCTTTATTTCAAAAAATGAAAAAGCTGAAATAAAGGAGAGGGTCATTGATATTCTGATGCACAAAACACCCTTTATCCCAAATATATATGATGTGTTATGGGATTATGAAAATAAAAACTTAATCTTATTTTCCACCCAGAAGGCGGCCAATGAATTATTTGAAACCCTGTTTTTCAAATCTTTTGACCATAAACCCATCAGGATATTTCCCTATACAATAGTGGAAAAACTGGGCAGTTTTTCAAATGCTCAAAAAGACAGAGTGCTGGCTCTATCCCCCCTGAATATTACCTAAGAGCTTGTTTGGTAATTGATGAATCGGTTGCAATCTCATGAAAATGGCCCCAATTCTCCCCAAAATTATATCATATAAAGTGAAATTCGTCAATTAATAATAATTATTTCAATAAGTTGATATTTAATTTACACTCCTTTTTGAACACCGAAAGTTGAGTTAATAACCTGATTGCCGATTCAGAGAAACCGAGATTAAAGGCTAAAGTCGAAAAAAACTTTCCATTATTGATTGAGGAGCTTGAAATAATAAAACACCAAAAAAACCTACTAAAATTTTCGTTAGGGTGCACTAGCTAACGACTGACAAACCGTCCGGAAGAGGCCTACTTGAATAATTTATTTATTTTCTTCAAGTACCACTTCTTTGACCATGGAATGAATTTTGTTCCATGATGTACACCGAACCAAGTTGTCATGTATGGGACACTCCCGGTTCCAGGGCTTGTGGACCAATGCTGTGGGAACCCCCATGTCCCGGGCCAAGAACAGGGCCATGTCCGGGGAATCTTCCACGGCCAGATCGTAATTCATCATGGATAGCTCCTTTTTTGAAATGGCCAGGGACATGTCATTTCCGGGACGGTTGTACTTATCCACCATGATGAATCCCCTAAAAGGCACCTCATGATTTCCAAGCCAGTCCAGGGTGGCTTCTTGGGTCGAGGTGGGACGTCCTGTTACAATATCAATGATGTGTCCCATGTCAGCCCAGGCCTTCAAGGTCTGAACCGCCCCTTCCACCGGCTCAAATTGCAAAAGAAAATCAGGTTGATGAACCAGGTCAAAAAAATATTGAAACTCATTATCCGTCAATTGAAAATAAAATTTCAAATCAAAACTGGTCAGGTCTTCAAAGGCCACAGTTTTACCGAACTCCTGGGCTACAACATCCGGATAAGTTTCCGTGGTTTTGGACACGACATCATCCACATCCACGTATATTGTTTTGGGTTGAAAACCGTTCACCTGTCTGCCCTTTCCTGTTACAAATTCAACACGGTATAACCCTTCACTGGAGGCTTGTAGCAAAATATCAGGTGTTTTGCAAAGTCAATTATTTAAATACGGCTACAATTTTTATCATAAAAACTATTAAATATAAATTCCAGCTTGCTGAAATGCCATGAACCTGGTTGAATACGGCCATGAAAATTACAAATGTAAAAACACCTGATTTAAATATCCCTTTGTTTGAAGCGTCATTTGGTCAGTTCTGGTGCATTTTGGGCCAAAACAGATCGGGCATTGACACCTTTTTCAGTTTGTTTTCCCAAAGCCAGGCAAAAATCCCGGATGCTGAAATCTGCCTGCCCAAAGAGATGGGAATATTTTCCTTTTCCGAGCAGCAGGAGGTATTTGAACAGGAACTAAAAAATGACGACACCGATTTCATGGACCGGCTGGACCCAGGCACTTTGGCCCGGACCTTTATTCATAATCCGGATAAATACGCAGACATGATCCGGGCTTTTGGTATGGATCATGTCCTGGATCAAGGCTATCGACAGCTATCCACGGGCCAGACAAGAAAACTGCTGCTGCTGTCCAAGATCACCTCGGGAAGTCAATGGTTGTTGATACAGTCCCCCTTTGACGGTCTGGACAAGGCTGGGTGCAGGCAGCTTGATCTGGCACTGGATCATTGCAGGGTTTGCGGAATGGGCATTTTGGCGTTTGTTTATGATCCCGCAGACATCTCCGCCGGCGCCACCCACATTGCAGTGATTGAAAATGGGTTCATGTCCCTTAAAGGGTCTCGTCGGGAAATATTCCCCAGGCTTTTTGAATTGCAGGGCCAGGCGAATTTTTCAGCGGACATCAATGATTTAAAACTTTCAAAAACCGCGTTTTCCCAGTCGCCTGTACCCGGGGAAACGCCCCATACAAAGGAATTGGTCAGACTTGAAAACGGGCATGCAGGATATTCGGGCAAATCTGTGTTTTCCCACCTTGACCTGTGCATAACTCCGGGCGGCCATACCCTGGTGTCCGGTCCCAATGGCTGCGGAAAATCAACCCTGCTCCAGGTGATCACAGGTGACCATCCTGCTTGTTACAGGAATCGGTTGTGGATATTCGGCAACCGCCGGGGTTCCGGGGAGTCCATCTGGGAATTGAAAAAGAGGATGGGCATTGTCAGCACGGATCTTCACCGCAACTACCGGGTGGCCGGTAGCGTTCTGGACTGTGTGATTTCCGGTCTTTATGATACTATTGGTCTGTACCAACTGCCTGGATATGAAGACAAAAAAAAAGCCATAGCCTGGCTGGAACGTACCGGTCTAGTAGATAAAGCCAAAGTCCCTTTCCGTAGCCTTTCCTATGCAGACCAGCGGCTGGCGCTGATTGCCCGGGCCCTGATAAAACTGCCTGATCTTTTGGTTCTGGACGAACCCACCCACGGGTTGGACCGGCCCAATCGCAATGCTGTCCTGGATTTTCTAAGCCAGGTGGCAACGGAAAAATTAAGTACTATTTTATACGTCAGTCACAGGAAGGATGAGTTTAAGGACTTTTTTGTCTCCCATATTCGCATGGGAAATTAGGGCCATGATCAAAATAAAATCGTCCATCTGCTTGTCTTTTAAACCGCCCCCGGCGTTACGCCAACGGACAGACATACCTAATATGAGTTCATTGGTGTGCCTTGATGGCGACTTAAAATCAGGCGCAGCTGTAACAGATTTAATGCTGACCATGGGCTTTAAAAAGGACAAAACAATGCTGGTTAGAAATCCGGTCCGACCAGTTGCAGCGCTTGCTATTCCTGACAAGATTGCCGGACATACCACCTCAACTTTTAAAGGAGAGTAATCAATGAGATTCACAAAATTTTTCATTATCATACTGACAGGTCTCTTAACCTTTGTTTTTACTGTTCCGGTGTTTGCGGATTCATACACCCATGCGATTCATGTCTTTAAAAAGGCAAGGGCGGTTCAAGCCTTTTTCGACAACTGCTATGGGTATGCAGTATTTCCCACCGTGGGTAAGGGCGGCATTATTGTCGGGGGCGCCTATGGCAAAGGCCGGGTTTATCAGGGCGATCTGATCACTGGTACCGCGACCATTACCAAAATTACCGTTGGATTTCAGTTGGGCGGACAGGCTTTTTCCGAAATTATCTTTTTTGAGGACAAGCGAGCTTATGACGAATTTACCAAAGGATCGTATGAATTTGATGCCTCCATTTCAGCTGTGGTGGTTACCGCCGGCCTCCAGGCCAAGGCCGGCAGTGATGGCGGCACAGCCGGCGCCAGTGCCGGGCCGGCTACAGGCGTCCAGGCAGAAATCGGGTATTATAAAGGTATGGCTGTATTTATCCACGCCAAAGGCGGACTGATGTGTGAAGCCGCCATTGGCGGACAGAAATTTGACGTCGTACTTTTTAACTGAATTTTCGGTGTTAAAAAAGAGCTATAAATCTAATATCAACTCCATTGGGCTTGATAGGCGGAGCGCTTATGCGCTTCGGCTGTCAAGCCCAATAGAGCGCAGCTCATCCGGCGGACGATAGGTCGAAGCGCGTAGCGGTCCGACCTATCAGGGGATTGTACCCTTTATTCGCCATGGTCTGCAGGTAGCTGGAGATTCGGCAATAGGCTTCGGCGTACTTAATTGTTCTGAAGCAGCCTGATACTTTCTGTTTGACCTTGCTCATTCTCAGGTCACGTTCGGCTCGGTTGTTTGTAAATGGTACATGAACGACCTTTTCCAAAAGCAATCAGTAGTTCAAACAGCATGAACATAGCTTGGAACAAGCCCAACGATTCAGGGGTGACCTTGCCTTCATCGGAAAGTTCCTCAAACCTTACCTTGAGTTGATCAAACTCATTTCTCAGGGATTGTTTGTTGACACTTGGCATAGCGTTAGGCCCATGATCAGAATTAAATCTGTCACAGATACGCCGAAGGTGGCTTAAAAGACAAGTAGATAGGCGATTTTATTTTGATCATGGGCCTTAGAGCGTGTTTGATAATTAGGGGATCGAAGCGAAATCTCATGAAAATGAGAACCAATTTTCAAAAATTTTCTGTTAATAGCGGGACTATTGGCATAAAATTTGGGGGAATTGGAGCCATTTTCATGGGATTGCAGCCGATTCATCAATTATCAAACACGCTCTTAGACCTCTTCCAGGGCTTCGACAGCCATAATGGAAGAAAGCACTGCCAGACGCTCTGCACCAGGCAGTGCCTGATAGCGCCTGCCCCAGCTTTGTGCCTTGCGTTTGATGCGTTGCCGGTCGGTAAAATTTTTGTCCGTATAGCGTCACCCGTGAGAATTGTAAGTTTATTATAAAATAAATATTTAAAAAAATATAATGATAATAATAATTATACCTTAAATGTTTGTAATTAAGTTAACATATTTATATTATAGCTTATTATTTTGTTTTTTTCTGTTTAAAATTTTGAACAAAAAAATTTTAAACATATAAAATATTGAAAGCATCTTTATTTAAGAGTCCACAAAACATGTTTTTTAAACAATTTTTTGTCAGGATTGAATCCATACCTTTATATCCTTTAAATCCGATCTATTCCAATCATATGAAATTCTTTTTTCGATGAATTTTAAAAACAAGGTGTCAATAACTTTTATAATCTTCATAATTAAAAAAGTTTTTTCAATAATCATACCCTCTATTTCATCTTCTGACGAAGATGTTTCAATGGTTGGTGTTTTCAAACCGGTGATATTGAAACTTTCACCTTTAATGGAAAATTTATACTCTTCTTCGTCTATCCGGCAGATCAGGTTTATATCTGTTACCCATGCCCCTTTTTTAAGGGCTGTTGTCCCTTCTTCAAGACCGGCTTGATCACCTTTAATGGTAATTTTTTCCTTTGATTTATCGCTCAGGTTGTTTTCAAGACTGATGGAGTTTCCAATCTCAAGGGTGATTGAATCTGTTGAATCAGAAAGGGTTGTAATATCCTGGTCTGTTTCAATGAGGTACCAGATCCAGGTTAAAAATTCGTTCCCTAAGAATCCATATTTATTATAAGCGGTTGCTATATCTAACATCATTCACCTTTCATCTTTAGTGGTTGAACGAAAAGTCACCTACCTTAGGCGTTGTAGAAAAATTTGCAATATTCACAATCACGAAGGTTGCTTGGGCAACTTTTCGTGATCAGAATAAAAACTCCCATCTGCTTGTCTTTTAAGCCGCCCCCGGCGTTACGCCAACGGACACATATATCGAATATGCGTCCATTGGCGTGCCTTGATGGTGACTTAAAATCCGGCGCAGCTTTGGGAGCTTTAATTCTGATCATGGGCCTTAAATCCCACAATCCTTTACTTTCACTTTTAATTTCAGGGATCAGAAACTAAGAGAATTCAGGGTGAGTTGCCTGGGACAGCAGGGTACCGCCCATACCTGGAGATCCTCCTCTACAACATGCATCTGTTTACTGATACCTATCGATTGAAAGCGCCATACTTGGGAGTGCAGGATACCCGTTTTCTAAGGACAGCATTATCTTTGATTTCCAATGGCAAAAGCTTCACGCTATCCGGTCCTTCAGGAGGCTGTGGTCTGCCATAGTCCTTTTCACCGTCGCTAAGCCAAACCCAAGAGCATTTGAGTGAGACCCTCTGCACATTTAATTCTTCCTGCTCCTCAAGATCATCTATAGAGCGGTCAAAATATTTTTTTAGGGTCACTATTGCTTTTTTTTTCTTCTGGTGTAAGCGCTTTGCCTTGAGCCATGACTCTGCTCCTTATTTTAGGTAAACTTCGGAACGATTATATTATATGAAATTAACGAAACTATCAAGTCATATGACCGGAACTATAGCCAGAACAATGAACTTGGAAAGGATGTCGCCCTGTTGTTCAAATGGTCGGAAAAGTTTACCATAAAGGGGTCTGTTTAACCAAAAGCGCAATGAAAATGATAGAAGATAAAATTATTTTGGATTGCAAAATGGGCTGTTAATATCCAAACTTTTGCAATGTCCCAGATGAAAAGTTGCCCACTTTTATGCATCACAGCAACCTGAGTAAATTGAGAAAACGCTTTGGTCTCAGGGGGATTGAGGCTATAAAGGACATCATTTTTAAGCAATTAAAAACTCTTTGGGTCTATGGAGCGGATAAAACCGGCGAGGCCTGAAATATCATCCAGGGCAAAAATCGGGGGACATGGTTTTGCTGTGTCCGCCGGAGCCCTTTCACACACGAGAGCACAGACCTTTTCCACATCTGTAAACAGCGGGGCTTTGCCCATATGCTGCCGCCAGATTTCGATTTTGGGATAGCGTCCTGAAATCCATCCTTCAATGAGAACCAGATCTGCATGGCAGTAATGGGTCCGGATCAGTTTTTCGGGGTGGGTGAGATCAGAGACCGGAAAATATAAAGCAGCCATCTTAGTGTTGACCATGGCGGCCGGGTTTGCCCCGGCTTGTCTGTGTACATGGGAATCCTTGCCCGGCTTGTCCAGTTCGTAAGCGTGGCTGGAGTGTTTCAATGTGCCCACACACAGCCCTTTTCCAGTGAAATATCGTACCAGTTCTGCCACCAGGGACGTTTTGCCGGAACCGGGTTGGCCGATGATCTGGACAATAGTCTGCATGGGGTGTTCCTTAAAGATCATCCTATTCTTTGGGGTCGTTTTCATGGGGAGAAACAGGTGTATAATAAGATCCCAGGGCACAGGGCCGGCACAGGATCTGATTATTTTTTAAAACCTCTTTTTTATCCCGGACCACAATGCCGCACCGGGCACATACCGCCTTGAACCGTGTGGGGCCAGGCATGTCCGATGCCGGAACATTGACGTTTACCCGGGATACCGTAAACAGATCTGAATTGTCCATAATTTTGTAGGCTTCAAGCTGGGCCAGCCTTGGATCTTCAATGTGGGGCATCAGCTTTGGGGCAAGATCCCGGGCTGTTTCCGTGGAAACGATTCTGAACGCCTTTCCTGTTTCAAGATTGACAAAGGTGGCAGCCATGATGCCGTTGTCAATGAATTTTAAGGATCTTCTGCCAAGCCTTACGCCTGTGACATAAGAGATGGCGTCCGTGGCGCACCGGTCCATCTCCACATATACAATGATTTTTTTGATCTGGGGCAGTGTTGACGGTTCATCAAGGCCAATGAGCCGGCATCCGAGCATGGCCATGCGAACGCCGATCACCTGTCCTGGGCAAAGGTGGCCATGGGCGTGTGCTGCTCCTTTAAGCAGTGTATCAAAATCTTTCAATGGTCCCCCCATTTGCTTTTTGAATATCTCATTGTTCTATCTCAGGAATACATCAAATGGGGAAGAAACAAAATAATGCCCGGAAAAGCAATGAGGATGATAATCCCGATAATCAGGGCAATGAGAAACGGGGTAATGCCCTTGAATATTTTTTCCAGGGCCACATTATGGGACAGTACATTTTGGGCCACCCCGTACACCACATAGACATTGATGCCCACAGGCGGGGTAATCACTCCCATCTCCGTGACCATGACAATGATAATGCCGAACCAGACGGGGTCATACCCCAGCTCCATGATCACCGGGAAAAATATGGGCACCGTAAGGGTGACAAAGGCCAGGGCATCCATGAAACAGCCACCCATGAAATAGATAAAAATGATCACGGCAATCACCAGGGCCGGTGCCATATTAAGCCCGCTCACCCAGGATGCAATCTCAAAGGGAATCCGGGTAATGGCCAGAAATTTGCCGAAAATCACGGCCCCTGTGATCAGCATCAAAACCATGCAGGAGGTCGTCAATGTTTCCATTAAAGATTTCACGAATCCCTTCCAGGTGAGTTGGCGTTTGAGCACCGCAATGATCAAGACACCCAAAGCGCCTACAGACGCTGCTTCCGTGGGGGTAAAAAATCCGTAGAAAATCCCCCCCACCACCAGGGCAAAGATAATCAGGGTTTCGCCAAGGCCCCAAAGCGCTTTGAACCGTTCGGCCCAGGAAAACGTTTCCCCGGCAGGCCCGGCGTTTTGGTTTACAAGACAGGTGACAAAAACAGCGCCGATAAAAAGCAGGGTAACAAGAAGGGCCGGGAATATGCCGGCCACAAAAAGCTGGCCAATGGACTGCTCCGTTAGGATGCCGTAAATAATAAGCACCACGGATGGAGGCATGATCATGCCGATACCGCCCCCCGAGGCCACAGAGCCCGTGGCCAAAGCATCGTCATAGTTGAACCGCTTCATCTCGGGCAATCCTACCGTGGCCATGGTGGCAGCCGTGGCCGGACTTGAGCCGCATACGGCCCCGAAGGCCGTACAGGCGGTTACCGTTGCCATGGCAAGGCCTCCGCGCACACTGCCCAGGAATTTATATCCTGCGGAATAAAGCCGCTTGGATATGCCGGAGTTAAATCCGAGCTGGCCCATGAGAATGAACAGCGGGATAGTGGTCAGATCATAGGAGGCAAAGGTTTCATAAATATTTCTGGATAAAAGGACAAGCCCTATATCCGGGCTTGTCATCAGTGAAAATCCAATAAACCCCACCAGGGCCATAACAAAGGCAACAGGCATCTGGGTCATGAACATGATGATCATGGCGGTAATGCCGATAATTCCTGAAAGAACGGGGTTCATCCGGCTTGACCTTTTGTTAATTGGTTCAGGGTGTCAACAATCTGCTGGAGAATGGTGCCTGAAAAAAAAGCAAGACTGACTGCCAGGATCAGGACAATATAGTGCAGCGGGAATTCCAGGTTCATGGAAACTTCGCCGGCCTGCTGCATGTCTTTGGCATACACAAACATCTGCCAGGCAACCACTGAAAAAAAAATTAACGTCAGGGTCCGGGTGAACAATTCCAGGAACAGACGCACCTTTCGGGGCAAAAAACGGGTGACGATTTCCACCCCCACATGTCCATTAACCTTATAGGTATGGGGCAGGGCTGCGCCAGTCACCGCAACGGCCAGAAATCCCACAATCTCCACAGATCCGAAAATGGGATGTTTGAAATAACGGCCGATCACATCAACTGCGGTAATAAGCATCATCAGTGTCAATGCAAGGGCGCCGACGGATTTGAGAAGGTCGGAAATAAGGGTAAAAAAACGGTCCATCAATTTCATACCACCGCCTGTTATTTTCGCAATTACAGTAACAAGAAATCAGGAAGAATCCGCGATATGGAGGAATTCTTTCATAAAATTCAGGGTCTACTGGAACCTGGGCCCGCACGGTTTAGGCCTATGGGACTTAAATACTACATACTGGATTGAATGAAATCCACAACAACCTTTCCATCTACACCCTTCTTAGATACTTTTTTGATGTAGTTGTCAATAACCGGTTGGGCGGCCTTGCGCCATTTTTCAGCATCTTCTTGGGACTGAGAGATGACAACCCCTCCTTTTTCTTTGAAAAAAGCCATGCCCTCTTTGTCGGATGCGTCCCATGCCTCTCCATGTTTCACTGCCCACTCCCGGCTTATTTCCGTAATGGTATTCTGCTGTTCCGGTTTAAGCCTGCGCCACTGATCTTTGTTCATAAATACACCAAAGGTGGTGGTATAAGCCGTGGAAAAATTTTGAACCATATAATGGACCACTTCACCCAGTTTCCAGCCTTTGTTGGATTCAACGGGGTGACAGGAGCCGTCCACCACGCCTTTTTGCAGCATCTGGTAGCATTCGCGCATGCTTTTGCCCTCCGGCGATGCACCAAGGGCGTCCATGACCAGGCCACTGGTCCCTGTGCCCCTGATCTTAAGGCCTTTTAAATCTTCAAGGGTGTTCACTGCATTATCCCGGGTATGGATCAGACCCGGGCCATGGGCATGGAAGAACAACGTATGGGTCTTGTTGAATTCTTTGGGGTTGAACTTTTCGTACATGGCATTGGCCACAGCCGTGGCCTGTACTCCGGAGGTGTACCCCATGGGCAGGTCAATGGCCTCAGCCACCGGAAACCTGCCCTTGGAGTAGGCCAAAGCGGTCATTCCGATATCGGCAATGCCCTGGATCACCCCGTCGTAGGTCTGAGGGGCTTTGGTCAGGGTAGAGGCCGGAAAATACAGAACAACCACTTCTCCATGGGTTCTTTTTTCAACTTCCTTGCACCAGCTTTCGGCAAGCTGGCTTTGAATGTGTGTGGGCGGGAAAAAATTGGCGTATCGAAGGGTGGTTTTTGCTGAAACATAAGATGCCCAGGACAGGCACAATAAAAGAACCAGTAGCACAGACCATTTTTTCATGGCACCTCCAATCTAAAAGTGATTATAATCTAACTAAAATGATATAATAATGGGTCCATACTATCCAAGCGGTAAAGGGTGTCAAGTAAAAAGTCGTTAGTCTTGGCCCGGCATCTAAAAATACTTGACAGAACCGACCAGCCATGAATATTGATACCCCCAAGGTTAACAAGATTAAGTGTGAACCGTTCACCTTAACAGAATAAGGCCAAATTCCATTAAACCAAAACTGTAAGAAAGGAGCTCATTATGGCTGAACCCAAAGATATGTATCAATGTCAAACGGTTAACTGTGGATATATTTATAACCCGGACAAAGGAGACCGCAAAGGAAAAATTGCCAAAGGAACCAAGTTTGAAGAGCTGCCCGATGATTGGAAGTGCCCGATATGCGGGGCAACTAAAAAGATGTTCAAGGCCTTGGGATAACACTCCAAGGTCTGCCTGATTCAAAATCCGTGTTTGGACGAAAAGGGGCCTAGATGCAAGGCGCCAAAAAATTTGCAACTGGAAGTAGACCCAAGTATGTGAGAGCTTTTTTGATAATTGATGAATCGGCTTCAATTCCATGAAAATGGCCCCAATTCCCCCAAATTTTATGTCAATAGTCCGGCTATTAACATAAAAATTTGTGAAAATTTGGTTCTCATTTTCATGAGATTTCGCTTCGATCCCCTAATTATCAAACAGGCTCTGAGGATTGAAAATTTTTTTGCGATACCGCAGGTAGGTGACTTTTCGTTCAAACACTTAATTAGAGATACATAGGTTCTAATATGAAATGGATACAGTTTTTCACCCCGGTAAAATCACTAAGTGCCCTTGATGCCCAGGATTACATCCGGGATCATGCAAAGGAAGATGTTACCATTCTTGATGTCAGGCAACCTGCTGAATACGAAAAGGCGCATCTTCCCGGTGCCGTACTCATTCCCCTGCCGGAACTTCCCGACCGGCTCAATGAACTGGAACAGGACAAGTCAATTCTGGTCTACTGAGCCATCGGCGGCCGTAGCCGTGTTGCTGCGCAGATGCTCTCTGGAAAGGGGTTTTCCAAAGTCTTTAACATGTCCGGTGGAATTAAGGCCTGGCAGGGCAATACTGCCGTTGGCCCCCAGGATTTGGGCATTGAATTGTTCGCCGGCAGTGAAGGCCCGCTGGATGTCCTCAAAGTCGCCTATTCCCTGGAGAAGGGGTTAGGGGCATTTTATCTTGAGATGGAAGAAACGACCAACCACCCCAAAGTCAAGGAGATGTTCCATAAACTGGCCGGGATTGAAATCAAACATCAGGACAAAATTATAGATACCTACAATACCCTTTCCCCGGAACCGGTAACAAAACAGGATTTTCAAAACCAGGTAGAAGCAAAAGTTCTTGAAGGCGGTCTGTCCACCCAGGAATACCTGGATCTGTTTGGACCGAATCTGGATTCTGAAATTGACGTTATCTCCCTGGCCATGTCCATTGAGGCCCAGGCGCTGGATCTCTACCAAAGGGTTGGTTCATATCTTACTGACAAAAAGGCGGTACAACTGATCAATACGATTGCTGATGAAGAAAAAATTCATTTGCAAAGCCTGGGTAACTTACTGGATAGCCTGGGAGAGGAGGCGGTCTGATGAAAAAAGAACTGGTTTTGTTGGGGGGCGGCCATGCTCATATGATGGTCCTTGAAAATATCAGTACGTTTACGGCAAAGGGGTTTGGTGTCACGGTCATCGGACCCAGCGATTTTCACTACTATTCCGGTATGGGGCCGGGGATGCTGGGCGGAACTTACAGTCCAGACGATATCCGGTTCGCTACCAAGGATGTGGTGGAAAAACAGGGCGGCCGGTTTATCCGGGATAAAGTGGACCGGATTGATCCGGAGAAAAAGAGTATCATCACCCAAACCCAGGGTGAAGTTTCGTATGATGTGGCCTCATTCAATACCGGTTCGTATATTCCCATGGCGATCCTTGAGGGGTCTGACGATAATATTTACCCGGTTAAACCCATTGAAAAACTCTGGGAAGCGTCTCAAAAACTGGAAACCCTGTTCAAACGGCAAAAATGCCGGGTATCCATTGTCGGGGGAGGGCCGTCTTCGGCTGAGATCGCCGGTAATGTCTGGCAGTTGGCCAAAAAAAGCGGAAGTGCCATGCCGGAGATCACCATCTTTGCACGGCACCAACTCATGTGCGGCTTTAACCAGCGGGTAAGATCCCGGGTGCTGGCCACCCTGAAAAAAAGAGGCATCCGGATTCTTGAAAATGCCAGGGTGGCCCAGGTGCAGCCGGGCCGGATAATCCTTGAATCATCCACGACCCATGGCACCGATAGCTTTGACACGGACTTTACGTTCATGGCCCCGGGGGTCAGACCTTCAGCCATATTCGAAGCCTCGGGACTTTCCCTGGGACCGGACAAGGGACTTTTAGTCAATGAATATCTCCAGTCCGTGGACCACCCTGACATTTTCGGCGGTGGGGATTGTATTTACTTTCAACCCCACCCCCTGGACAAAGTCGGGGTATATGCGGTCAGGCAGAATCCGGTTCTGCTTCATAACCTCATGGCGGCCCTGGAAAACACAGAACTGAAACAGTTTAATCCTGGACCCGACTATCTGTTGATATTCAACCTCGGGGGAAACAACGGCGTGTTGAAAAAGAACGGCATCGTGTTCGGGGGAAGGCTTGCGTTTATGATCAAAGATTACATTGATACAAAATTTATGAAAGAATTTCAGGCCATAGAAGCCCGGTTGTAACGGACCAATAGATCTTAAATCAAATGAACCACCACAACACCGCCCCGGTCATACCCAAAGGGCCTGAACACGCCTGCGTATCGGGTGGAGATCCCTTTGCAAAATCTATTGAAAGATATCTCGTATCCCAGTTTCTGCTCAGGATCAACATCCAGGATAGAGACCAAACCGGTTGACGGATCAAATCCTGCCACAGGCGAAATATGGGGAATGTTCAACTCCTTTACAAAGCAGCCCTGGTCAAAATGGGCAATGATCAGACAATTATCCCTGAATTGAAAATTTTCAAGGTGCCCAAGGAGCTGTCCCCTTAACCCGGCACTGTCCTGATTCAGGTCCCCTTGGATCATCTCAACCGTTTTAAAGGGGAGATTATAGGTAATAAGACTGTCTTTGACCACCGCTGTGAGAACCCCCAGGGGCAGGCCCCGTCGTCCTTGGTAGCCGTCCGGTTCCATGCGTTCTTTCCAGTGAGCAGTTTTCACTTTTTCCAGAATGGCCTGCTGGGTAACTGTGGGGCCGGGGCATTTGTATCGCTCTCTTAACACATTGACCAGGCAGACCACCGTGGCTACGGAACACGAAGATTCATGAAATTGCTTGACATGGTGGCGGAACAGGGCGGTTTGAAGACGCTGCCTTTCGGATGATGGCTTAAAGGGCCGCGTGTTATATCTTGCCTGACCCGGACCAAAACTGCCTGTGCGCGTCATCCAGTGAAAAAGATATCTGATAATCAGGTAGGTCCGGACAATGCAAATTCTGAAAAAGTTCATCATGGTATTGATCAATATTGGAAAATCAATTTGATCCCCGGAATACTACATGTATGCCGGAAATCAGGTTTCACGAAGAACCGTCTGTGTTCCGCCAACATCCAAAGAAAGGCCCTGGGGCGTCTCTTTTAGAAACGGGGTCATCCGGGCCAGGGCCTTCTGGGTGAATTTGACCAGATGGGCCTCAGTCTCCATAAAAAGAGCGTCCGCTTTGATGTAAAGCGCTTCGGGCTCAAGAGCAATGGTGTCAGGGATATTTAAAATCAATTCAATGCCGGCCTCTTTTTTGACAAGATCCAGTACAAAAACAGCAGTCTCTTCGTAAGTGAAATAGACCTTTTCTTCAACATCATTTATGGTCTGGCATAAAAAATATCCCTGGTCGTCTTTTTGGATGGATTGATTGAAATAGTTTATAATTTTAGGGTGTTCCAGTTTGCCGTGTTCATTGTGCCAGGCACCGTCTTTGTCCATCCAGAAAACGGCCTGCTCTTTGGGTATGATGTGCTGTTTTTTTGGGGGCATCAGTTTTTCCTTAAATTGGGTAACTTAAAGGTTTCCTTGTATCTGAAAACAAAACCGGATACAAGTGTCAAACTGCTTTAATAAGTAATAGGAAACAGTGTCTGCCCGTGACTTTATTGTGGTTGTTGAGGTGGACGGCCAGGAAAATAATGCACGTATATTTTTGGCCGCAGTCCTGGACCTGGAAAAGGCCCAGTTTCAAAGTTCATGAGATTTCGTTTCGATCCCCTAATTATCAAACAGGCTCTTAGGGGGTAATCCAATACCGGCACCCTTCGGGAGCGAATTCTTTGTTTTTTCGATCCTCTAAAAAATATTGACAAATCTAATTTTTTTAGTTAGGTATGTACAAGGAAGCGTTTTGCTCCGCATTTTTTAATTTTTATTTATACAGGAGAAGAAAAATGAATTTAATAAAGACAGGATTTTTTGCCCTTTGGGCTCTCGCTTTTTTTACGGCAACAGCATCCGCTGAATACATAGAGGTTGATTTTGCTGACCCCGACTATTATCGACCCTTTTATGAGCCGGAACTCGTAAAACAACAAAATGGACAATACACGGCAAGTTTCCAAGACACGTTTGTTTTCACCTTGTCAGAGTCAGGAACCCTCTCCTTTCGCCTCTCGGAAAAGGATAATCATGGTTTTTACGCCGAGTGGGTAAACATAACAAGTGTTGGGTTTGAAAATGGGCCTGCACCCTCATCTGTTACCCCGTGGGAGAAAGAGGATCCTTACTATAGCGAAAGCAATCTGGTTAGTAGTTATACTTGGGACTTTCTTGCAGCAGGAACATATAATCTGCTAGTGGACGGTGAGGCCGTTGCGACAAGTTATCCACAAACACACTATTGGATGGAAGATGTTGCTTTTCAAGCCGGCGGTGCCCCCGTACCAGTTCCTGCAACAATGCTCTTGCTGTTCGTAGGGATGTTAGGACTTGCCGGACATTATCGTATTCAAAATGGTAGAACAGGAAAAAAATAAAAGCCACAGGATTTGTGACGAATTTTTATTCTAACATATAAGAGCCTGTTTGATAATTGATGAATCGACTGCAATCTCATGAAAAGGTAACTTCTCAATAAGTGCGGGTGATTATTAATTTAGCAGCACAACTACTTGAAATAAAGTGATTCTCTTCTTATTATATTTATATGAAAGAACCATCA
>PDWI01002270.1_pt1 | contig 29196 bp, 30 predicted proteins | sample 1430891 | NCBI WGS metagenome assembly PDWI01 (sample SAMN01162508, study PRJNA174530) | Oral metagenome, whole genome shotgun sequencing project. | biome: Marine environment; feature: Marine mammal; material: Swab sample of the gingival sulcus; isolation source: swab sample of gingival sulcus... | reverse complement strand
TTCCTATAATTCCTCTCTTAAAACTTTTTCTACATGGTGGGAACAATTATTTTCAGAAAGTGAAGGAAAAGAAAATAAAGGGATTTTTGTAACTACGGCTTTATTCTCTACTGATCTTCACTCTATCGGACAATGGATTCAAGAAGGTGAACGTAGTATTTTTGAAACAATATTGAGTATAAAAAATTATACAGAAGATATTACTATTCCTTTTTCTGAAAAAAATCTTGACCAAATTAATTTTACTTCTCATAAAAAACTTTCTGAAATTAATCAGTTCTCAGAAAAAGGTACTGCCTTTGCCCATAATTCTGGAGACGTCCCTATAATAAGAATTGAATTAGACAATTTAACTCCTTATACTATTGGAGCCCTCTTTTTCTTCTTTGAAGTTGCGGTATCAATAAGTGCTTATATGGATAATATTAATCCTTTTGATCAACCTGGGGTTGAGCTCTATAAAAAAAATACAATTCAACTGCTACAAGAAAATCTTTGATCTAATTTTATGAATAAAAATACTCTAAAAAAGACTGAAATACATTTTCTAGAATATGGACGGAATATCCAGTCTATGGTTGAATATTGTAAGACCTTATCATCAAAAACGGATAGACAATCTTGTGCTGAGACCATTATTTCTATAATGAAAAATATGCACCCTAATAAATCTAAAACAGAAGAGAGTGAAAATATTCTATGGCATCAACTTGCATTAATGGCTGAATTTGATCTGGATATAGACTATCCTGTCGAAATCTCTACAAAAGAAAAAGAACCCTTTTTACCTCAAAAAGTCAAATACTCTGATAAAGACATTTTACTTCCTCACTATGGTCATAATATTCAAACTTGCATCAATGAAGTTGCAAAACTTGAAGAAGGAGAAGAAAAAACGGAAGCAGCCCTACGCATAGCAAAACAAATGAAGCATCTTTATTTAAATTGGAATAAAGATCATATTAATGACTATAAAATATTTATGGATTTATTTAATTTATCCGATAAAAACATTGTATTATCTCCTAAAATCCATTCTTTAGGATCAATAAAGAAAGAAAAAGAAATAAAGAAAATCCATCAAAGAAATAAATCAAAGAAAAAACACAACTAAAATATGGCATCATTTATTATAGAAGGTGGAAATAAACTAAAAGGAACAATAACTCCTCAAGGAGCAAAAAATGAAGCTCTTCAAATTATTGCTGCTACTCTTTTAACTGAAGAAAAAATTAAAATAACTAATATCCCTAATATTCTAGATGTAAATAATTTAATTGACCTACTAAGGCATATGGGGGTTGAAATTACTTCAGAAGCACCTGACACATATACTTTTTGTGCTAAGAATATCAATTTAGACTATATAAAAAGTGAAGAATTTCTTTCAAAGAGTAGAGCTTTAAGAGGCTCTGTGCTTCTTGTAGGACCTCTTGTAGGACGCTTTGGATATGCTATATTTCCTAAGCCAGGCGGGGATAAAATTGGGCGAAGACGTATTGACACACATCTTGTTGGGATTGCTGCTTTAGGTGCTAAATGCACTTACAACCATACCCAGTTTTTCTATGAAATTGATGCTAAAAATCTTAAGGGAACCTATATACTTTTAGATGAACCCTCTGTTACTGGAACTGCTAACATTATCATGGCTGCGGTTTTAGCAAAAGGAGAAACAACTATATATAACGCTGCTTGTGAACCTTACTTACAACAATTATGTAAAATGCTCAACCGAATGGGAGCAAAAATAAAAGGTATTGGCTCAAACCTACTACATATTGAAGGAGTAACTTCTTTAAAAGGCACAAATCACAAGCTTCTTCCAGATATGATTGAAATTGGGAGTTTCATTGGTATGGCTGCTATGACTCAATCTGAGCTTACTTTAGAAAATGTAAATATCCCCGAATTAGGGATAATTCCCAATGCCTTTAGAAAGTTAGGGATAAAAATCGAAGAAAAAGATGATAATCTTTTTATCCCTTCTCAAAAAGAGTACGAAATAGAGACCTTTATGGATGGCTCTATTTTAACTATTGCCGATGCACCTTGGCCTGGTCTTACTCCCGATCTTCTCAGTGTCTTTTTAGTCGTTGCAACCCAAGCTAAAGGAAGCGTCCTTATTCATCAAAAAATGTTTGAAAGCAGACTATTTTTTGTTGACAAACTTATTGACATGGGAGCACAAATTATACTTTGTGACCCCCATAGAGCAACAATTATTGGACAAGGGGGACGTATCCGTCTTCGTCCAGCGAACATGGTGTCGCCTGATATCCGAGCTGGTATTGCTTTATTAATTGCAGCGATGAGTGCTGATGGAAAAAGTACCATACATAATATTGATCAAATTGATAGAGGATATCAATATATAGACACTCGCCTAAATAATTTAGGAGCGAACATTATTAGAGTTCAATGAATAAAGAAAAAAGACAACTCACTAAAATTGGATTTATAGGAAAAACTCATGGTATTATGGGCGAGCTTAATGCTCGGTTAACCATTGATCTTGAGGAACTAATTTTAAAAAAGGAACTTACTCAAATTTTCTTTTTTTTAGAAATTGATGCTCTACCTGTTCCTTTTTTATTAAAAAGTTTTAGGCAAAAAGGAGACAATTTATACCTTATCCAATTTGAAGATTATAATAAAAAAGAATTAGCCGAAAAACTAACAAATCTTCCAATTCTTTTAGATACTCAGTTAATTCCTGAAGATTCTCATTTTTCTCCTCAACATTTTATAAACTTCTCTTTACTTAATGACAAAGAAGAACCGATTGGAAATGTTGTTGATATTGATGATTCAACCCTTAATCTTTTATTTTTTGTTGAACTTCAAAATAAAGAAATTGTAGCTATCCCAATTGCTGATGAACTCATCCAATATATTGATGTTGAACAAAATATTATTTCAGTAATCATCCCTGAAGGCCTAATTGAAGAAAAACTATGAGAGAAAAAAAACGTATCGCCTTATTAGGTGCAACTGGATCTATCGGTTCTCAAACACTAGACATCATACGTGAAAATCCTTCTCTTTTTGAGGTTGTTTTATTGACAGCAAACAATCAAGTTGATGCTTTGATAAGCTTAGCTCTAGAATTTACTCCTAAGCAGGTTATTATTGCAAATGATAAGCTTTACTCTTCTTTAAAAGAAAATCTTTCTAACACAAATATTTCTGTTGCTTCTGGTGAAAAAGCTATAATTGAGGCTGTACAGAGAGAGGACATTGATATTATTTTATCTTCTCTAGTTGGTTATTCTGGAGTCTTGCCAACTCTTGCTGCTGTCCGTTCTGGAAAGACTATAGCTCTTGCAAATAAAGAGGCACTTGTTGTTGCTGGTGAAATTATCATGAGTGAAGCAAAAAAGTATAAAAGTTCTATTTACCCAGTAGATTCAGAACATTCAGCTATTTATCAATGTTTAATGGGAGAAAAAAAAGAAGACATTGATAAATTAATATTAACAGCTTCTGGAGGTCCTTTTCTAAATTTCACAAAAGAACAACTTAAAAATGTTACTCCTCAACAAGCTCTAAAACATCCTAATTGGAGTATGGGAGCAAAAGTTTCAATTGATTCTTCAACTCTTATGAATAAAGGATTTGAACTAATTGAAGCTCGATGGTTATTTGATATTCCAACAAATAAAATTAATGTACTTATCCATCCTCAAAGCATTATACACTCTATGGTCGAATTTTGTGATGGAAGTATAAAGGCTCAATTAGGACAAGCAGATATGAGACTTCCTATAAGTCTTGCTATTGGACTTGGCAAACGCATCCCTAATCAGTATCCTCGCTTAGATTTTTCACTGTATAACTTTTCATTTAGCCAACCTAACACAGATTTATTTCCCAATCTATCCTTGGCATATAATGCTATTGAAAAAGGGGGAAATATGCCTTGTATTCTAAATGCTGCCAACGAGGTTGTTGTAATGGCTTTCTTACAAGAAAAAATCTCCTTTTGTAAAATGAGCGAAGTAATTGATAAAGCAATCCAAGAAGCAGCCTTCATCCCTAATCCATCTATTGAAGACTTAATAAAAACCAATTCTATTGTTAGAGAGATTACTCTTTCTAAACTATAGCTCCAACATCCTTTCTTTAATTATATAGACATATATAATTCCTCTAATGCTACCGATAGAATTTGCAAAAACTATCGGTAGCATTTACTGTTTTCATCTAAAAAATCGATACATACTTCTTATTTAGAGCTGTACAACAGAATACAATCTTTGTCCTCTTCTCTAGTTTGAATTCCTTAAAATTACAATTAAGAAACTCAATTTTTCTACTGTGCATTTATTATAGAATAAGTGACTTTATTTTGCTAAGTTCTAACTATTCCTAATAAAAAAACTATCGCTGAACACCATATTCTACAAACTTAAGTTCCATAAGCTTTACAAATAATAAATTCATTAACTTTGTAAGGATTTTAATAATTAATCAAACAGAAAAACAAACAAGAAGTTTTGCTTGTTATTCTCTTATATAAAACAGCTAATATAGATTTCATAAGAGCAACTATATTATTATCATTCAAATAGAAAAAAAATACTTAAATGAACAATAAAGATAAAAAATGGATCGAAGATTTTGATTTTACTCATAATGGATTAAGACCAATAACTCCTCCTGAATCTTTTTATAAAAAACTTGAAAATGAAAATAAACTTCCTTTAGAGGATGAGTTTATTCCCTTATTAATTTCTAAACAAGAATGTTTTTTACCTTTAGTTGGAAATTTTGTTGATTGGAAATCCGAGGAGTTCTTTTCTTATCGCCCCAAACAACTTGAGAAAATTTTTCAAGCATCTCCATTTTTTGCATATATCGTATTAAAAGAAGAAGATAAAGCTAATTTTATAGATTCTATTGCGACCCTTTGCTTCATAATGCCTGCTTCTGGAGGCGTTGATTCTCCTGCTCATTCAACTCATGTTCTATTTGGAATAAAACCTGTTCGTTTAACGGAAATAAAAAAAGCCCAACATTCTACATTTTTAGCTACAGCTTCTAACCATCCTTATCATAAGGATGAAATTGACCAAGAAATTCTTTTTACTCTACAAGACGAGATAAAAAGACTCATTTTCAATAACCTAAAAGAAAAAATATCGGGGATTAATGAAGAATGGTTTGATGAAACCTTTTCAGACTCCTCTTTAGCTCATACAATAAATACAACTATTGCTCTTAGTTCTCTAAAATCTTATACAAAACAGAATTTATTCTTAATAAATTCTTTGTACCAAAGAGGCCTAGAAACTTTAAAATATCTTAAAATTGAGGCTGATTTACTTTCTTACAAAGATTTTCTACATTCTAAAACTCGAACAGAATTAGATGAACAGCAAAAAAAACACTTTCTCCAAAATCAAATACAAATATTACAAAAAGAACTTGGAGGAAATTCTATAGATTCTACTGAACTAGAATATAGAGAAAATGCTTTAGAAAAAGAGTGGCCTGAAGAAGTCCAAAATATTTTTTTGAAAGAGCTTGATAAACTAAGTTCTCTCAACCCTAATAGTCCAGACTATTCCGTTCAACAACAATATATTGAAACTCTTCTCGATTTGCCTTGGAATAGCTATTCTATTGATAACTTTAGTATCAACAATGCAAGTAAAACTCTTAACACAGATCATTTTGCTTTAGAAAAAGTTAAAGAACGTATTTTAGAACATATTTCTGTACTAAAACTACGAAATGATATGAAATCTCCTATCCTATGTTTTTGTGGGCCTCCTGGAGTTGGGAAAACTTCTTTAGGAAAAAGTATTGCAAGAGCTTTAGGTCGCAAATATATTCGTATTGCTTTAGGAGGAGTACATGATGAAGCAGAAATTCGAGGACATAGAAAAACTTATATAGGAGCTATGCCTGGACGTATTATACAAAGTCTGAAAAAGGCAAAAACTTCCAACCCTGTTATTCTTCTTGATGAAATTGACAAACTTGGACAAGGTATTAAAGGAGATCCAGCATCGGCTCTCCTAGAAGTTCTTGATCCAGAACAAAACAATTGCTTTCATGATAATTATATTGATATTGACTATGACTTAAGTAAAGTTCTTTTTATCGCAACAGCAAATACCTTAAGCACAATATCTAGACCTCTATTAGACAGAATGGAAGTCATTAATTTATCTGGCTATATTACTGAAGAAAAAATAGAAATAGCTAAAAGACATCTGATAAAAAAACAGTTAGAAGAGAATGGTTTAAATAAAAAAGAATTTTCTTTAAAATTTCCCAAGAAAACCCTTGAATTCATTATAGAATCCTACACTCGTGAAAGTGGAGTTAGAAATTTGGAGCAAATGATTGCAAAATGTATGAGAAAATTTGCTCGTACTATTGAGGATAAAGAATCCTTGCATGAAACTCTTAGCGTAGATAAAGCTAAAGATTACTTAGGACTTCCTCCATTTATCAAAGATATTTATGAAGGAAACGAATTTTATGGGGTGGTTACAGGACTAGCTTGGACAAGTGTTGGTGGAGAAATTATTTTTGTTGAAACCAATCTATTCCCATCTAAATCTGAGAATTTAATTTTAACTGGGAGTCTCGGACAAGTTATGAAGGAATCAGCAAGTATTGCTCTAAGTTATATAAAATCTCATCATAATGAGATGGGAATATCTATGGATCTTCTAACTCAAAATAGCACCCATATTCATTTTCCTGAGGGAGCTGTCCCTAAAGATGGCCCTTCTGCTGGGATAACCATTTTGACTTCTATCACCTCTGCTTTAACCAAACAAAAAGTAAAACCAGCCTTAGCAATGACTGGAGAAATGACTCTTCGAGGGAAAGTTTTACCTGTTGGAGGGATAAAAGAGAAAATTCTTGCTGCAAAAAGAGCCGGTATAAAAGAAATCATTATTTCTATAGAAAACAAAAGAGATATAGAAGACATTAATGAGATATATAGAAAAGGTATTACCTTTCATTATGTAAAAATTGCAAAAGAAGTTTTAGACATAGCTCTTTTACCTAATAAAAAAACGTCTTAACCAATCTTTATAAGCTATGCTATACGATAAAGAAAAAACCGAAAAGCAATATAAAGAACAAATTAGTATCTGCAGAGCTCTTTTCAAAGCTAAACTTGGCGATTATGGAGCTTCTTGGAGAATATTACGTCCAGAATCTCTAACTGACCAAATCTATATAAAGATTATGCGTATTCGCAATTTAGAGATGATTAAAGAAGCTAAAATTAATGAAGATGATGTTTCTGAACTAATTGGTATTGTAAACTATGCTATTATTGGGAAAATCCAACTTGACTTAGGATTTTCTGATATTGTTGATATTTCTTCAGAAAAAGCATTAGAATTATACGACAAAACAGTATTTGAAGCTTACTCTCTTATGTTGGATAAAAATCATGACTATGGAGAAGTTTGGAGATCTTTACGTTCTTTTTCTTTTACCGATCTTATTTTGTCTAAGGTTCTTAGAACGAAACATCTTGAAGAAATAAAAAATTCTCCCTCAGTTTCTGAAGGAATTGATGCAAACTATATGGATATGCTTAATTATGCTATTTTTTCTTTGATAAAAAAATCTGAACTATCTTAGATATAATGAATAGGCTAATTGCTGAAATATCCCGATTTATTCTTGCTATTACTCTTCTATTTTCTGGAGGAGTTAAGGCGATAGATCCAATTGGAGGTAGCTATAAAATTATTGAATATTTCTCTATATTCAACCTACAATTTTTATCTCCATTTGCCATTCCTACAAGTATATTTTTAAATTCCTTTGAACTCGTTTTAGGAGTCCTCTTATTAATGGGAATAGCTAAAAAATTTACTGCTTGGAGTAATCTACTATTTATGTCTATTATGACAGTGATTACTTTTTATCTTTTCCGCTTTAATCCTATTCATGATTGTGGCTGCTTTGGAGAGGTAATAAAGCTAACGAATGGAGAAACTTTTGCTAAAAATATTATTTTATGTATATTTTCATTAGTCTACTTTTTCTTACATAAAAAAACAATCCCAACATACCCACCTAATCTAACAAAGTTTGCTTTGTCTTTTGCATTAATTGGAATTACTATTTTTAGTTATGCCAACTATGCTCATTTACCTTTCCTTGATTTCAGACCTTATAAAATTGGAGCTTCAATTTTAGAACTAGTCTATGTTCCCAAAGATGCTCCTAAAGATAAATATGAATACGAATTCATATATGAACGTAACGGGGAGAAAAGGAGCTTTCTTGTAGATAGTCTTCCTGACGCTTCTTGGAAGTATATTGATAGAAAAGAAAAATTAATTGTAAAAGGATATAGACCCCCTGTAACGGACTTTTCTGTCTTTGATGATGATATAGAAGTAACCAATTCTCTTCTTTACACTGCAACTCCAATGATATGGATAACAAGTCCAAACTGGGAAACAGTAAACCATCGTATTGCTCCGAGATTAAATTCTCTTTATAAAATTGCTAAAGACAAGGGTATCCTACTATATGCTATGTCGGGAGCTTCTAAAGAAGAAAGAGGACGATGGAAAAATAGCACAAATGCCCTCTACCCTCTTTTATTCCTTGACGAAACTAGTGTCAAGACGATTGCTAGAGGAAATCCTTCTGTCATTTTTATTAAGAATGGGAAAATCATAAATAAAATAAATGCTTATGATTTAAAAAATGAAGAATTAAGTCTTAGAAATCAAATTGGAAAAATTTTTGCAAAAGAAGAAAATAAAAAAAATCAATTTGATAGACTTATTATGCTCCTTATTTGGCTTATTTCTACTATTATTATGTTCTTCATATCTATAGGGAGTAAATATATACAAATTAATCAAAACCAATTTTTCAAAAAAAATAATATTAAATAAAATTGTCTTAGTTATGAGAACAAAAATTGTTGCAGGTAATTGGAAAATGAATATGAATTTTTCTGAAGGTATTGAATTTGCAAAAAAACTAGAAGAATACCTTGAAAATAAACAGCCCAACTGTCGTGTAATTATTTTCCCACCTTACATTCATACAGCCTCATTGAGTTCTTCTATCAATCAAAAGATTCTAGGAATAGGAGCTCAAAATTGTTCTAATAAAGAAAAAGGTGCATACACAGGAGAAGTTTCTGCTGAGATGCTTTCTTCGGCAAATATTAATTATGTATTAATAGGACACTCTGAAAGAAGAGCTTATTATCATGAAAATGATTTAATGCTAGCAGAGAAAGTACAACTTGCTCTGCACAACAATATAACTCCTATCTTTTGCGTTGGTGAAAACTTAAGTGAAAGAGAAGACAATAAGCAATTTGAAGTTGTTGAAAAACAATTAAGTACAGCTTTATTTAATCTTTCTGAAGAAGATTTCTCTAAAATAATCCTTGCTTATGAACCTGTTTGGGCTATTGGAACTGGAAAAACAGCAACTCCTAGCCAAGCTCAAGAGATACATGCACATATTAGATCTATTATTGCAAATAAATACGGTAATACAATTGCCCAAAATTGCTCTATTTTATATGGAGGAAGTTGTAATGCAGAAAACGCTGCTACCCTTTTTTCTCAACCTGATGTAGATGGAGGACTTATTGGAGGAGCTTCGCTAGAATTAGCTAAATTTACTCCAATTATTGAGAAATTTTAGAAATAAAGAATATGATAAAGAACTTTTATTTCAAATCTAGCTTTCTTATACTAATTTATTTCTTTTTCCCTTTTTACTGGGCAGCTTCTCAAACAAACTTACAAGAAGAACTTCCACCTATTAATATTTTTGAAGCTCTTTCTGTAAAAACAAAAAATTCTGGAATTATAAAAATTCAACAATCTCTAGAAGTACGAAAACTTGTTGGAACTGCTGCTAAAAAAAGTGGAATTTTTGAAGATGGAGACATCCTTGTATCTATTGTTCCAGGATTTCGCATTCAAGCTTTTACTGGAAATCTATCTTCCTCTCAAAAAAAAGCTTATGAAAGAGCAAATTTAGTCTATGAAAATTTTCCTGAACTAGCTTGTTACATTAGTTACAAAGCTCCTTTCTGGTATTTAGTGGTTGGAGACTTTAAAACAAAAGTACAAGCAGAGGTACAACTCAAAGAAATGAAAAAAAAGCTTCCAACATTATCTAGAGAATTATATATAGTCAAAGACAAAATTAGAGCTATAGATTAATGAGAAAAGAAACAGAAAAAAATACAAACCCTACAATTGTAATGGAGGAATTAATAAAAATAAATCGAAGAACTATTGAACTTTTAGGAGAAGATCCCAATAGAGAGGGGCTTATAAAAACTCCTGAAAGAGTTGCAAAAGCTATGCAATTCCTCACAAAAGGATACCATGAAGATCCTCAAGAAATCTTAAAATCTGCAATGTTTCAAGAAGATTATCAACAAATGGTAATTGTCAAAGATATTGACTTCTTTTCCCTTTGTGAACATCATATGTTACCCTTCTTTGGAAAAGTGCATATTGGCTATATCCCTAATAAATTTATAACTGGATTAAGCAAACTTCCTAGAGTTGTTGATGTTTTCTCTCGAAGATTGCAAGTTCAAGAGCGTCTGACTACACAGATTAAAGAATGTATCCAAAATACTCTAAACCCTCTCGGAACAATTGTGGTTATAGAAGCTCAACATATGTGTATGCAAATGAGAGGAGTTGAAAAACAAAATTCTCTTACAACAACTAGTGATTTCACTGGTGTATTTGAAGAATCTTCTACAAGAGAAGAATTTATGAATCTCATTAAAATTCGTCGTTATTAATTTTTTTAAAATGGTATATCAACTTCTTCTAGAATCCCCAGAAAATGAAAAATTTGAGGCCTTGCTTGAAATAAACGAATCTGCCTCTCTTTTTGATTTACATAAAGCAATACTTTCTTTTTTAGATTATCCTAAGGATATCTTTACTTCTTTTATTTTTTGTGACAATAATTTTAATGTCCTTGAAGAAATTAATATTGAAGATGCTAAATCCAATACTAAAACCTTAAAAGAAGCTTTTAGTAAGCAAGAAATACAGCTTGCATATATTTTTGATATTATGCTTGAACGAAGCTTTTTTATTAATCTTGTAAAGATAAACTCTTATAATATAACTAGTCCAGAACTTATACACTTAAAGGGAGAAATTCCTAAAGCAATTTTATCACCTGATGAAATTGACAAATATCTTGCTGAAGACATTTGTAATAACAATGATGATTCTGAAGAATTCTTATTTGAAGACACCGATGAAATAGAAGATATTAATTCTGACTTTGACGATGAATTTAATTATTAGAAATTCTCTATAAATGGGGACTCTTATCGTTATCACAGGTGCAACAGGAATAGGGAAAACAGACCTTGCACTAAAAACAGCCCAAACCTTAAATGCTCCTATCATTTCTTCAGATTCTAGACAAATTTATAAAGAACTTCCTATTGGAACAGCTGCTCCAAGTAGACAAGAGATGCAACTTGTTCCTCATTATATGGTTGGAATAAAATCAATTCATGACCAATATAGTGCTGCTCAATATGAACGAGAGACGATACCTTTAATTGAAAAGCTACTAAAAGAACACTCGTACACACTTCTAGTTGGAGGATCTATGTTATATATAGATTCTATACTTTCTGGAATAGATGATATTCCTGATGTTCTACATTCTGTTAGGACTAGCTTATACAATCAATGGAAAGAGGAGGGACTTGAGAACATATTAAAGCAACTAAAAGAAGTTGATCCTGAATATTATGAATATGTTGATAAAAAAAATTATAAAAGAGTTATACATGGTTTAGAAATATTTTTATCTTCAGGCACTAAATTCTCTTCTTTTAGAACTAATAAAAAAAAAGATAGACCCTTTAAAACTCTTTGCTTTGAATTAACAAGACCTAGAGCAGAGCTATATGAAAGAATTACTAATCGTATAGAAAAGATGCTACAAGCTGGATGGATTAACGAAGCTAAAGAAATATTTCCATTTAAAGAATTAAATTCATTAAATACTATTGGTTATAAAGAACTTTTTAAATATTTTGAAGGAGAACTAACTCTAGAAGAAGCAAAACAAAAAATAGTAAAAAACACGAAAATCTACGCTCGTAAACAAATGACTTGGTTTAAAAAGTCCAATATTTATCAACAAATTAATGCTGACATTTCTTTAGATGAATTTTTAGCTATTATAAAGAATAGAAGTTAAGGAAGAACATCGACTGCAATAGTCATTAAAACCAGCTTCTTAGGAGATAATTTATCTAATGCATCTGCGGCTGCCACAATAGTTGCACCCGTTGTTAAAACATCATCCAATAATAATATCCTTTTTCCATTTTCTTTATTAAGATTTACGGAAAATACTCCTTTTTGCCCCTCTAAACGTTGCTGTCTATTTTTATTAGTTTGACTTTTTGTATTTCGAACTTTCTTTAAAACATCCTTTGCAATAGGAATACCAGATATATCACTTATCCCCTCCGCATAGAAATAAGTCTGATTATACCCCCTTTGTACTTTTCTTTGCCATGAAATTGGAACTGGAATTATCATATCAAAAGAGTCTCTCGAAATATTTAACTCTTTTGCTAACAATCTGCCAACTTGAATCCCTGCTTCCCTATTTCTTTTATATTTGACACTATGAATTAGAGATTGTACTCTTGAACCTTTTTCAAAACGAAAACCTCCTATAAATCCATTAATTGGAAATAGTGTGCCTTGTAATCGATCCCAAGCTTGATCAATCTCTTCAAGATAACGAGGTAAAGAAATTATACAATATGGACAAATTCCCTCTTCTTTTAATGATAACCTCGTTTTACAGGCAACACAATATCTTGGCAAGATAAAATCAACAACTGCTTTTAAGACTATTTTAGGATATAATAAAAAGGCCTTACTATTCTGCTGCTTTATTTTCATACAAATCTATCATTGTTATAATAGAATCTAGAGGAAACCCCTTTACATAAAAATATCTAATATGTTTTTGTCTTTCTTCTTCAGAAAGTGTATTTAAATTAATATTTTCAAATCGTTTCGTTATAAGATATAGTAATATATCATCTGCTTTCTCTTCTTCTAGAACTTTACTTAAAGAGGTTTCTATCATCTCTTCTGAAAAATTCCTTTTCAATAATTCATTTCGAATTTTATAATATCCCCAATAAGAAAAACGCAATTTATCTGATGCAAAAGCTCTTATAAAACGATTTTCATTAACTAGATTTTCTTTTTTTAATCTAGATAATAAAGATTCTATAATATCCTTATCAAAAATGTTTTTCTTGTGTAACCACTGATGAATATCCCAAGGAGAACGTTCAGCCCTACAACAAAAACTTCTTAATTTTTGATACAAAAGATCTAAATCTATCATTTTACTATACTTGCCTTTATAAAACGATCTTTACCACTTAAATCTTGAATAAGCAGAACCTCCTTAAAAATAGGATCTTCTTCAAATAATAGTTTTGTTTCTGCTCCAAATCTTGAATTAATTTCTAAATATAATAAAGCATTTTCTTTTATTGGAAGGATATAACAAAGATCTTTTATTGCTTTATAAAAAAACAAAACATCCCTATCTGGAGCAAATAGAGCCATATAGGGTTCTTGATCTTTTACATGAGGAGCGATCGTATCCATCTCTTGCAAATCTACATAAGGAGGGTTACTCACAATTATATCTAATGGAGATAAGCTATGTTTCCATTTTTCAGGACAACAAAGATCCCCTTCTATAATCTCTAATGAGTTATTTAAAGAGTTACTTAAATATTTCTCTGTATTTTTTTTCGCATATTTAATTGCTTCTACAGATTTTTCTATTGCAAATCCTTTTGAGTTTTCTAGATTCTTTAATAAGGATAAAGCAATACATCCTGTTCCTGTTCCTAGATCTAAGAAACACAAATCTTTTTTATGCTTATTATCTTTTATTATTTCAAAAACTAACTCTTCTGTTTCTGGTCTTGGAATCAAAACTCCTTTTCCAACTTCTAGAGTCAAATCTCCAAATAAACTTTTCTTTAAAATATACTGAATTGGTTCTCCTTGCAATAATCTTTGTAAAATTTGTTCTACTTTTTCTAACTGTATTAGAGTCAATGATTCTAAAGGATCTAATGCTAAAACTTCACTTCTAGACTTATTTAAAACTTCTCCTAAAATATCTAATGCTAAAAATTTACTTTCTTGAGGAGAATATAGTTTTTCTATTCTTTCTGATATTATTTTTCGCTCTTCTTGTATAAAAGACATTTTATTTAGAGATTTAATTATAATAATAGCCCATCTATAAAAGAAATTCTCTTTTGATAATTACTACCAAAAGAGAACTTCATCACAAAAAAGATTTACAATATTAGTTTATTTACGTATACCTAATTTAGCGATTAGAGCACGATAACGTTCTATATCTTTCTTTTCAACATAATTTAATAAACGACGACGTTTACCTACTAACATTTTTAGAGATCTTGTTGTTGCAAAATCTTTCTTATTACGTTTCAAGTGTTCTGTTAAGTGAGCAATTCTATAAGTAAATAATGCCACTTGACTTTCTACACTACCTGTGTCTTGAACTGATGTTCCGTACTCTTTAAAAATTTCTTCTTTTTTTTCTTTGTTTAAATACATAAACTCATTAATTTAATTATTAATATAAGTACTACTTTTGCATCTTAATTAGAAACAATTGTAGACCAATTACAAAAGTACAAAAAAAATATAAACTGCCTATCAATTCTAGTCTTCTTCTTCAAATAAAAAATCGTCTTCTAAAAAGTCTGAATAAAAATCCTCCAAAGCCCTTCTATCTTTTTTTGTTGGACGACCTTCTCCTTTTGCCCTATTTATAAATCCTGAGATACGTTGCAATTCCAAAACTTCATATTCCTCTTTAGGAGTTACATTTTCTACATACTCTGAGACCAATTTTGCACCTATCCTATTTTTTACTAATTGTAATACTTTAAATGAATAATTAATCGGAGCTTTTCTTACTCTTATTACATCTCCTTCATGTACTAATCGTGATGGTTTTACAAGAGTCATATTTATAAAAACTCTTCCATTTTTACATGCATTTGCTGCTATTGACCTGGTTTTAAAAATCCTAACAGCCCATAAAAAACTATCAATTCGTACATCTTTCATAAAAACAATATTACTTTTTTATATTATGTTTATTCATAGTCCGTTCAAGCCCCATTAAACAAAAGTCAACAATTATTGAAACGGATTGCTCTAACAATAAAGGTAGAGCTGTTTTCTCTTCTAAAGAAAAATTTCCTAGAACAAAGTCTATTTGCTGCCCTCGTGAAAAGTTCGAACCAATACCAAATCTTAATCTTGAATAATTTACAGACCCTAACAAATTTGCTATATTTTTTAATCCATTATGACCTCCATCACTTCCTTTTCCCTTTAATCTTAATGTTGAAAATGGAAGGGACAAATCATCTACAAGCACAAGAATATTAGATAATGCTATTTTCTCTTTTTGTATCCAATAACGAACAGCCTCTCCACTTAAATTCATATAAGTAGAAGGTTTTAAAACAAGAATTTCAGCATTCTTTATTCTTCCTCTAGCAATAGATCCATAACGTTCAACTCTAAAACTTGTATTCATCTTTGAAGCTAAAGCATCTGCAATACAAAAGCCTATATTATGCCGTGTTTCAAGATACTCTTCTCCAACATTTCCTAATCCTACAATTAAATACTTCATCTTTTTATTTATAAAAAAGACTTCCCATCAGTTAAAATAACAGATGGGAAGTCCTCGTATATCTATTGGAAGTTTTATTTTTTAGCTGCGGCTCCTCTTGCTGCACGTGTTAAACGAACTGCACAAACAACAGCATTCTTTGCATTCATCACTTCTAAACCTTCAAAAGAAAGAGCTCCGATTTGAATTGTCTTTCCTAATTCTAGGTTTTCAACATTTATATGAAGACGCTCAGGTATCTTATCATAAGCAGCTTTAACACGAATCTTACGCATTTCTAAAACAAGCTTACCCCCTGCACGAACCCCTGCAGCATGTCCATCTAGCACTACAGGAACTTCCATTTGGATTGCTTTATCTTTAAATACTTCTAGAAGGTCTATATGTAAAACTTCGTCTGTTACAGGATGAAACTGTACATCTTTTAAAACAGCCTTACATTGATTTCCTTCAACATTAAGATCAATTTCGTAAATATTAGGAGTTATAATTAAATTACGAACATCATCTTTCTTTATTGTTAGATGTTTTGTTTCTGCTCCTCCATAAAGAACTGCAGGTATTACACCCTCTTTACGAAGCGCTTTTGTGGCTTTCTTGCCTAAATCTTCTCTGTGAGAAGCTTGTAATTGAAATGTTTTCATTATCCTTTGTTACTCAAAATTAGTATTCTAATCTCCCATCACTTCTACCCTAAAAATAGAGGTAGTGGAATTTTATTTTTTTAATCAATATCCCTTTTTCTAAAAAAAAGAACTAAACTAATTATTATCCATAAAAAGCATAGTCCTATATACATCTCAAAAAAAAAGAATATATTGTGGGCCCAATAGGATTCGAACCTATGACCCCCTGCTTGTAAGGCAGGTGCTCTAAACCAGCTGAGCTATAGGCCCCTACATTCTTTCTACTTTGTGGGCCCAATAGGATTCGAACCTATGACCCCCTGCTTGTAAGGCAGGTGCTCTAAACCAGCTGAGCTATAGGCCCAAAGTAGCTTTCTATCATCTACATCTATTAAATGTAGGTCATTTTTTCAAACAACATTGCAAAGGTAATACTTTTCTTGAAATATGCAAATTTTTACTCAAAAATCAAGTAATAAAATAGAGTAACAATACTTGAGCAGTTAAAATACGAAGAAACATAGATATAGGATAAACTGTTGCATACACCACATTATGAGTATCATCTGGCACTTTGTCAGCTAAAAAATCTAAAACCATTGGATTTGCCATACTTCCACAAAGCATTCCACAAGTCTCTCCATAAGGACGTTTAAAGAAACGAATAGTAATAAAGCCTACCAACCAAGTAGGAACAATTGTTATAATCAATCCTATAGCAACCCATAACAAGCCATCTCCTTTTAATATTACCTCAAAAAAATGCTCTCCACTCGCTAAACCTAATGCTCCCAAATAAAGAATAAGACCTAATTGACGTAATAGAAGACTCGCACTTGTTGTTATGTACGTTGACATATGAAAACGTGGACCAAAAGCCCCCATTAATATACCAATCAAAATTGGACCTCCTGCTAAACCTAATTTTACAGGCATAGATAAACCAGGTATATAGAAAGGAATCATACCAACAATACATCCAACTAATAAGCCTAAGAAAAAACTTAATAAATTAGGTGCATCCAGCATACTAATCTCATCTCCCAACTTTTTCTTAGTAATATCTACGGCATTCTTTTCTCCAACTATAACAATCCTATCACCCAATTGCAATCTTAATGAAGGAGAGGCAAACAGTTCTATTCCTGAACGCATTATACGAGTGATATTTATCCCATAAAGAGTCCTTAATTTTAAAGCCCCTAACTTAACCCCATTTACATTGGGCTGAGTGATAATGATTTGTTTTGATACAAGCTGACTATCTATAGAATCCCAATCTATATCTTCTCTATTCCAATCTTTAGAAACCTTTTGCCCAAAAAGTTTTTCTAATACTGGCACATCCTCTTCATGAGATGCCACTAAAAAATGATCCCCTAAAGATAAAACTGTCTTTGAATTTGGGATCGAAAGCACACCATTTCTCCACAATCGAGAAATAACAAAAGGAACTAGAGATTTTTTTGCCAAATTCTCTACATCAAGCCCTACAAGTTCTTGATTCTGAACTTCAAATTCTGTAAAGAATGTCGTATGCTGAATATGTTTTTCCTCTTCCTTTGCCCCTCTCTTCTTCTTTAAAGGATACAAAAAAAGCATTACTAAAAGCATCCCTACAACCCCTAATGGATAGGTAACAGCACAAGCTAAAGCCATATTAGACTGCAAATCTCCACTACTTGACAAAGCTTCAGACAAAGTACTTTGAGCTGCAGCCAACATAGGCGTATTTGTCACAGCTCCAGACATAATACCAATCATATCTGGCATCGCAATCTTGAGTAAGAAGTGAAAAGCTACGCACAATAACAGGGTTACAGATATAAGCAATAAAGAGTATAAATTAAAACGAATCCCCCCTTTTTTTAAAGATGAGAAAAAAGAAGGACCCACCTGAACACCTAGAGCATAAATAAAAAGCACCAAACCAAAATTTTGGGCAAAAGACAGCATAGAATCTTCTACCCGAATTCCTAAATGAGCAACTAATATCCCTACAAAAAAGACAAAAGTTATACCTAAAGAAAAAATTCCAAATTTTAATTTAGATAACAACAATCCGAAAAAAGAGACTAGTGAAAGAATCACCAAAGTCTGTACTGAGGATGGAATTATAAAAACCTCTTTAAAAAAATCAACAAAAGAAGACATATCTATTATTTATAAAAAAAACGCATAGCTCCCCAAAAGGGAGTATACGTTTTTTATTATACCCTTTATTTACACAGATTTTTCATAACTCCATGTAAATGAATTTTTACTAAACCTATTCTTCTACAGTTTCTTCAGAAATTTCAGGTTTTTCGATTTCTTCTTCAGAATGCTCTTCTTTAGCTAGCTTTTCTGATTTTGCTTTTAAAATCTCTTCTTGAAATTCTTCTGATAAAACTTCTATAGATAAATCTACTTGCACATCTCTGTGAAGACGAACTTGGAATGAATACTCTCCAACTTCTTTTATAGGGGTTTTTAAATAAATCTGTTTACGATCTACCTCATAACCTTTCTTCACTAACTCTTCTGCTATTTGAATTGCAGAAACAGAACCAAAAATAACTCCAAATTTTGAAGTCTTTACTGTAACTGACAATTTAACTCCATCAAGTTTTTTAGCAAAATCTTGTGCATTTTTCTTTATCGCTTCAAGTTTATGCTTACGTTGACGCAAATTTTCAGCATGAACTTTTAATGCTGACTCTGTTGCAACAACTGCTAAACCTTGAGGGATAAGATAGTTGCGACCATAACCATTACGAACACTCACAACATCATCTTTGTAGCCTAAATTAACTACATCTTCTTTTAAAATAACTTGCATATCTATTCCCTCCTTTATTTTTTCATTAAATCTGTCACAAATGGTAACAAAGCTAATTGTCTTGCACGCTTTACAGCTGTTGCTATACGACGTTGAAACTTCAAAGAAGTTCCTGTTATACGACGTGGCAAAATACAGCCTTGATCATTAAGGAATTTCTTTAAAAATTCTGGATCTTTATAATCGATGAACTTTATTCCATTCTTTTTAAAACGACAATATTTCTTTCCTTGTCTATCTGCTATTCTTGGAGAAAGATAGCGAGTATTTGCATTTTTTCTTGCAGCCATACTTCTGTTCTTTAATTAAAGCGTTTTTCCTGATTTTAATTTTCTACGTTTTTCTGCATACTCTTGAGCAAACTTTTCTTGACGAATCACTTGGAAACGCAAGACTTTCTCATCTCTACGGAAATTAACCTCCAAAGTTTTTATCACTTCAGGCAATGCTTTAAACTCAACAAATAGATAAAATCCAGTTGTTTTTTTCTGAATGGGGTACGCTAATTTCTTTAAGCCCCAATTTTCTTCGTTAACAATCTCTGCTCCTTGAGCTTTTAGAATATCAACGAACTTTTGAGCCGCTTCCTTTACCTGAGTGTCAGATAAAACGGGAGTTAAGATGAAAACGGTTTCGTAACTGTTCATACGTTAATTCTATTTTCTAATTAATATCTGTGCAAAGATAATACTTTTCACTTAATCAACAAGAGACCTTCGTAAAAAAACTACAACTATTTACAAAAAAAAGCTCCAGAGTCTAAAAAAGACTCTAGAGCTAAGAGGTTCGTGGCGGATTCGAACCGCCGTAGACGGTTTTGCAGACCGGTGCCTAGCCTCTCGGCCAACGAACCATTTTCTCACACTTCCATCAAATGCGATACAAAGATAACAATAAATATATAATATCCAAATCTCCTTCTCTTCTCATCCTAAAAAACACATATAAAATCAAGCTCTCTACCACCCAAAAGGGGAAGACCTTTACTTAGCCATCAATAAAAAAAATCTATCAATAAAGAATTTTAAAAATTTACCTTTAATCTTAAATTTAACTGCCTACGAGTAAGATAATTAGGAACTGCATATTGATTATTAAAAGCATCTGTAACCCAATAATACCCACTAATATTTGCATTATCCAACAGATTAAAAAGATCTAAAGCCAGCTCTACACTTCTGAAATAAGAAAATAACTTACTCTTCCAGCTTCTTCCTTTATCCTCATCTCTATCATAAAATCTATAAATCAAACCCAAATCTATACGCTTATAAGAATCTCCTATAAAAGCTGGTAATTGAAATTTTCCCATACGAAACTGAGGCAAACCTCCCGACAAAACGCCTCGCAGACTTAAACGAATAGGCTTAAATCCGGGGAAGTAATCCTGAAAAAATAAGGACATATTATAAATGGGAGCATTAGGCAAACGCATCTCTCCCACCCCTTTTATGCTTTGACTACTTTTCAACAAAGAAAGAGTAAACCAAGAATCTACACCTGGAACAAATTCTCCAAAAAGCTTAAAATCCATTCCAGCCACATATCCTCTACCTTGATTGGCTCCTAGATAACGAACTTTCACATTTTCAACTTGATACGGATTTAAGTGATATAAATATTTATAATACAATTCTCCCGAAAAACGGAATTTACGCTTTAGCATTGAAAATGTATAATCTCCTCCTAATAAAATATGCAAAGCCCCCTGTGATTTAATTTTTGAATTCAAAAAGACCGTATTATTACCTAGACTATCCTTAGCTACTCTTCTTATTTCTTTATAGAAGGGAGCTTGATAATATAAGCCTAATGCTGCCCTAAATGATAATGATTCTATTTTTTTAGGTTTAAAAGATGCTAATATTCTTGGACTAACAATACATTCTTTATTATAACTCCAATACGAAACCCTAAAACCTGGATATAGATTAAAAATCCCCTTATTCGTATCTAGAGACATTTGATCTAACAAGAAAAATGAAAATCTAGAGGACATCAATTGATTACTGGAATACAAATTATGCAACATTTCTATTCGCTTTGTCTCTCTAGGCTGATTATAGCCAGCGGAATCTTTTCGCACCCATTCATTAATACGATCCTGCACCTGCTCCAACCGAGCAAATACTCCCACCTTCAAAGTATGCTTGGGATGAATTTTCCACAACAACTTATAAGCAACATTGAACAAAGAGTAGCGGAGTGAATTTCTTCCATGCTCCAAATTAAAGCCTGTTGCTAAAGCTTTCAAATCTAATTCTTTGCCTTTTTCATCTTGCCCTTTAAAATCTAAATTATCCAAAAAATAAGCTCCAGATATATCATACGTCTCTCTTTCACTACTATAAAATCCTCCAAGTGTAAACCTATGACTCCTTGTTGAGCTTGGGATATAAGAAAAGCCTAACAATCCATAAAAAGACAAAAATCGATCCTTTTCCTGTCCGTCAAAATATACCTTTAGCGTTTTTGCTTTCATAACAGAGCCAAAAGAAGTATTCCTTGTTTGAGGCTTAAATGAATACTTGGTAAAAGAAGCATTTCCTAAAAAATCCAACTTCCAAGAAGATCCAATCTTATAGGTCATATAGGTCTGAGCATCAAAATAAAGTGGAGCATACTCCCCCTTAGTATCAGTCGTCTTAAGAAGACTTCTTCCATCCTTAAACCTAAGACTTGTTATTTGTGTGAAGTTTTTATAAAGAGAAGCGACAAAAATATGATCTCCTTGAAGCCCCAACTCTACAGCTCCCTCAAATTTTGTAGGAACCCGATAACGAATATCTAAAACAGAAGACATCTTATCTCCATATTCTGCTGTAAAGCCCCCTGCTGAAAAATTCACAGATTGAATCATATCTGGATTTACGAAGCTCAGTCCTTCTTGTTGAGCTGAACGAACAAGCAGAGGACGATACACTTCTTCTCCATTAACATAAACCATATTTTCATCATAGCTACCTCCTCGAACAGAGTACTGACTACTCAACTCGTTATTTTGGGTAACTCCTGCATAAGTTGCAACCAAACCTTCAACCCCACCTGTTGGAGAAATTGCAAGTTTTATATCCTTTACCTTTATTGTCTCCATAGAAGGTTGTTTTTTTCTGGACGCAAGCACCGTTACTCCTTTTATTTCTGTTGACTGGTCTGCCAATACAACGTTCAAACGCAAATCTTTTTGTAAACCTTTTGGAAAAATTTTTGTCTGAGTTCTATACCCAATACTAGTATAATGTAAGGACACAGAATCTTTTGTTAGAGGAAGCAATACAACATAATAGCCTTTTAAATTAGCTACAGCACCCACCCCTGTTCCCTTCACTTGAATACTTGCAAATGGGATGGGCTGTCTCTCTCTATCTAAGACATAACCGCTAACCCTTATCTTCTGTCCAAAAACAGAAAAAACAACACAAAATAGAAATCCAGTATATGTGATAATTTTTTTCAACTTCTCTTATTTTTCTTAATTCACTAATTATAACGACAAGAAGCCTCTATATAGTATACATAGACAATAATCTAATCACTTCTCGATATCTTCAACACAAGGAATACTTAAAAATAGGTAGAAGATTGAACAAAAATACCTTATTATTGTTTATTAATTGAATACTAACAAAATATATAAACGAATAAGGTATGAAACATACACTAATAGAACTCCCTTACAGTGCTGAAGCACTTGCACCTATAATCAGTAAAGAAACTATAGAGTTTCATCATGGGAAACATCTTAATGGATACGTAACCAACCTTAATAAACTTATTGAGGGAACCGAATTTGAAAATGCAAGCTTAGAAGAGATTGTTCAAAAATCTGAAGGAGGAATCTTCAATAATGCTGGACAAGTTATGAACCACAATTATTACTTTCTTCAATTAGCTCCTAATAAAGGCGGAGAACCTTCAGGAAAAATTGCTGAAGCAATAAAATCTAAATGGGGCTCTTTTGAGACATTTAAAAATGAAATGACTCAGGCTGCTGCAACTTTATTTGGTGCAGGTTGGGCTTGGTTAGCTGCTGACAAAGAAGGGAATTTGTCGATTGAAAAAGAACCTAACGCTGGAAATCCTCTTAGAAAAGGATTAAAACCTCTTCTATGTATAGATGTTTGGGAACATGCTTATTATTTATCTTATCAAAACAGACGACCAGATCACGCAAAAGATCTTTTTGATATTATCAATTGGGATGTAATCGAAGAGCGTTACATTGCCTAAAACTATTTCTACAATAAAAAAAACAGCACCTCCATTTCTAGAGAGTGCTGTTTTTCTTTTTTTAACACAAATATAAAATTAAAAAAAGTCTAACTAGACTTCTTGAAAAACATAACTAGACTTTTTGCATTTCCTAATTAGATTTTTCTTCTTAACTCGCACTAAAAAAACTCTCAAAAAATAATTTTCACTCTTGACCTTTTATCTAAAATTTCGTATCTTTGTTTTATAGAGAATCGCTCTTTTTATGCGAATTTTTAATAAAAAAAAGACAATGAATAGGAAAAAGAAAATAATACTCGCAACAATCCAAGGATACGATCAACCAGGTGTAACTGCAGCTTTAATGGAAATATTAGCTCAAAGAGATGCTTTTATTTTGGATATTGGACAAGCTGACATACATAGCAATTTAAATCTAGGTATTCTTTTTGAAACTTCTGAAGAAGACTCAGGCGAAATACTTAAGGAACTTCTTTTTCGCAGCTATGAATTAAATATTCAACTTCGCTTTACCCCCATCCCTGAAGAGGATTATAAAGATTGGGTTTCTCAACAAGGCAAAAATCGTCTAATTATAACAGTCGTTGCTAAAAAAATTACAGCTGAAATGCTCTCAGCTCTAACGAATGAGACGGCAAAAGAAGGTCTAAACATTGATAATATTAGACGTCTAACTGGACGTATTCCCCTTGAGCAAGAAGAAAGAGCTCCTATGGCTAGTATAGAATTTTCAATGAGAGGTAATCCTAAAAATATTGACAAACTCAAAGAAAATATTATCAAAGTTTCATCTGATATGAATTTTGACATTTCTATGCAAACAGAATCTATGTTTCGTAGAATGAGACGTATCATTTGTTTTGATATGGATTCCACACTTATTCAAACAGAAGTTATTGATGAATTAGCAATGAGAGCTGGTGTCGGAGACAAGGTGAAAGAAATCACTGAAAAAGCTATGCGTGGTGAACTTGATTTTAGAGAAAGTTTTATTCAACGTGTCAGCCTTTTGGAAGGTCTTGATGTTTCAGTTATGCAAGATATTGCAGAAAACCTACCTATGACAGAAGGAATTGAAAAATTAATGAAAGTTCTAAAGTTTATGGGATATAAAACTGCTATTTTATCAGGAGGATTTACTTTCTTTGGCAATTACCTACAAAAGAAGTTTGGATTTGACTATGTATACGCTAATCAGTTAGAAATCGACCAAAATGGGAAATTAACAGGAAAACATTTAGGAGACATTGTTGATGCTAAACGAAAAGCTGAATTACTAAAACTAATCGCTCAGGTCGAAAAAGTTCATCCACAACAAACCGTTGCTGTAGGAGATGGAGCCAATGATCTATTGATGCTTCGTGAAGCAGGACTAGGAATAGCCTTTCATGCTAAGCCTAAAGTTAAAGCTACTGCAAAACACAATCTTTCTTTTGTTGGTCTTGATGGTATTCTTTACTTTTTAGGCTACAAAGATTCTATTTTTGATGACTCTCTAATGCTTACACAAGGAATATGATTAAACATATCGTTTCATTTACTCTATCTGGATTTAGCTCTTCCGAAAATGCAGAACAGCAATTAGCTATTATTAAAAAGGAATTAGAAAAACTCCCCGCTCTCATACCTTCTCTAGATGATATGAAAGTACATAGTAATGTTAATCCTAAGGAAGAGTGTGGTTTTGTTCTTATCGCCTCTCTCTCTCAGTGGGATGACATAGAGAAATACGCTCAACATCCTGCACACCTTGATGTTGTAAAAAAACATATTGCTCCTTATAAAAAAGGAAGAATCTGTATTGACTTTGAAGAATAAACTCCTCTTTTATGAGTATTCTACACACCGAAGGACTAGTAAAACGTTATAATGTTAGGACTGTTGTTAACAATGTTTCTATAAAGATTAAACAAGGAGAAATTGTTGGCCTACTGGGACCTAATGGAGCTGGAAAAACCACAACTTTCTATATGACAGTTGGACTAGTTGTTCCCAATGAGGGGCGTATTCTTCTTGACAATACAGACATAACACAACTTCCCGTTTATAAAAGAGCCCGACTAGGCATTGGCTACTTAGCACAAGAAGACAGTGTGTTTCGCAAACTCTCTGTAGAAGATAACATTCGAGCTGTGTTAGAGATGACAGAGCAATCCCAAGAGGAACAGAAATACAATCTAGAAAGACTCATTAAAGAATTTCGTCTTGAAAAAGTTCGAAAAAACTTTGGGAACCGACTATCTGGAGGCGAAAGAAGGCGTGTTGAAATTGCTCGTTGTCTTGCAATTAACCCACGCTTCATAATGTTAGACGAACCTTTTGCTGGAGTTGACCCTATAGCTGTACAAGACATTCAACATATTATTGCTCAACTTAAAGATAAAAACATTGGCATCCTTATTACCGATCATAACGTTAATGAAACACTTTCAATAACTGATAGAGCCTACCTACTTTTTGAAGGCAAAGTCCTTTTTCAAGGAACGCCAGAAGAGTTAGCTCAAAATGAAATTGTAAGAGAAAAATACTTAGGGAAAGATTTTTTACTAAGGAGAAAACAATTTAATTGATAATATTTCTGGATAATTATCAACTCTTTTCATAAAGTTAGTACCTTTGTTTGAAGTTCTTAATTATTAAAGCATAAAAATGAAACCAACTCTACTTGTTATGGCTGCTGGTATGGGCAGTCGTTTTGGAGGATTAAAACAACTATCTCCACTTGGACCTAATAACGAAATTATTATGGACTACTCTATTTATGATGCAATACAAGCTGGCTTTGGTAAAGTTGTTTTTGTTATTCGCCACAGTTTTGAGGATGATTTTCAGAAACTTGTACTATCTAAATATAAAGGACTTATTCAAACTGAAATCGTTTTTCAAGAAACATCAAAGCTCCCTGCTCCATTTACTTGCCCTAAAGAAAGAGAAAAACCTTGGGGTACTAATCATGCAGTTTTAATGGCTAAAGACATTATAAAAGAACCCTTTTGCGTAATAAATGCTGATGATTTTTATGGAAGAGAAGCTTTTCAAATAATGGCTGAGAATTTAAGTAAGCTCAAGGATACAGAAAAAGGTCTTTATTTTATGACGGCTTATAATCTCGGAAATACGCTTAGCGAAAGTGGAACTGTTTCTCGTGGCATATGTTCTCCTACAGAAGATGATTTTCTTAAAAATATAGAAGAATATACAAAACTTAAAAAAAGTTCTAATCAAGAAATGTGTATAGATGAAAATACCCTTAAAGAATTTTCAATCCAAACACCTGTTTCTATGAACTTTTGGGGATTTACTCCTGATTATTTTGATTATTCAGAAAAAGAGTTTGTTACATTCCTAAATTCTAATCTTCAAAATCCTAAGAGCGAATTTTATATCCCTTTTATGGTGGATACGCTCATTCAAAATAAACTTGCTAAAGTTAAAATTCTAACGAGCAAGGCACATTGGTTTGGTGTCACCTACCCTGAAGATAAAGATGAAGTAATAACTCAACTAAAAACTCTAGTGGAAAAAGGCGTATACCCTTCTCCTCTTTTTTAACAACAACAATACTTTAAATACATAAAATATGAATTTTAGAAAACTTATTATGATTACGACCCTTACAGGTCTTGCACTAACAAGTTGCTCTAAAGGCAAAGAAAACGTTAGTACAGAAGGTAAAGAGCCTGCTATTGATCTTAAAGCTCTTGACCAAAAAGTAACACCTGGCGATGATTTTTACCATTTTTCTAATGGAGGATGGATGGCTGCTAATCCTTTAAAACCTGAATACAGCCGTTTTGGTTCTTTTGATATTCTTAGAGACAGATCTCTTGATCAAATTCACCAAATTGTTGACGACCTTGTAAAAACAAATCCTACAGAAGGAACTAATGAATATCGTGTAGCAACTCTTTACAAACAATCTATGGATAGTGTTACTCGCAACAAACTTGGAGCAGAACCTATTCGTAAAGACTTAGAAGAAATTGAAGCTATTAAAACTAAAAAACAACTTTCTAAAAAAGTTGCTGAATGGGATAATGAAGGAAAAAGTACTCTTTTCTCTTCTAGCGTTTGGGCAGATGATATGGATAGCGAACATAACATTATGCACCTAGGACAAAAAGGTCTTCCTCTTGGAGATAAAGATTACTACCTATCAGATAAAGAAGAAACAAAAAAAATATTAAATGCATATAATGCATATCTTCACAAAATCCTTCTTCTTGCAGGATATAGCGAAAAAGTAGCAACTCGTATTGTAAAAAACAATATGAAGATCTCTAAAGATATTGCTCGTATGTCTTCTTCTAGAGTTGAGTTAAGAAATAGAAGAGAAAACTATCATATGCTTCCTGTTGCTGATTTCGTAAAAAGCAATAGAGGTTTTGATTGGAAAACTTACTTAGCTGTAAGAGAGCTAAAAGCTCTAAAAAAATGGAACGTTTCACAATTACGTTTCTTTAGAGAATTCAACAGATGGTATCCTAAGGTAAATCTTCGTCAAATCAAAGACTTTTTAATTGCAGAAAACGTTGATGATGCTGCAGGATATCTTAGTGATGATTTCTCTAATGCTGCTTTTGAGTTTTATGGTAAAACTCTTAGTGGTCGTGAAAAACAACACCCTCGTTGGCGTAGAGCTGTAAATCTTGTTAATGGAGTATTAGGTGAAGCTTTAGGAGAAGTTTATGTAAAAAAACACTTCAAACCTGAAGCTAAAGAGAAAATGATTACTCTTGTAAAGAATCTTCAAGTTGCTCTTGGAGAGAGAATCAATGCTCTTGAATGGATGTCTAAAGAAACTAAGCAACGTGCTTTAGACAAATTAAATAACTTCCAAGTTAAGATTGGATACCCTGATAAATGGAAAGATTATTCTAAACTTGCAATTAGTGCTAATAAAAATTACGTTGAGAATCTTAAAGAAGTTTCTAAGTTTGAACACCAACGTAACATGGCTGAATTAGGTAAGAAAGTAGATCGTGATCAATGGTTAATGAACCCTCAAGATGTAAATGCTTACTATCTTCCTACAACAAACGAAATTTGTTTCCCTGCAGCTATACTTCAACCTCCTTTCTTTAACATTGATGCTGATGATGCTGTTAATTATGGTGCTATTGGTGTTGTTATTGGACATGAAATGACTCATGGATTTGATGATCAAGGAAGAAATTATGATAAAGACGGAAATATGATTGATTGGTGGACTGCTGAAGATAGCAAGAAATTTGAAGCTGCTGCTTCTCGCCTTGTTGATCAATTCAACGCTCTTCCTGTTGCAAATGATGTTATGGCTAATGGCCGATTAACTTTAGGAGAAAACATTGCCGATCAAGGAGGACTTATGATTGCATTTAAAGCAATGAAAAATGCGGCTAAAGGCAAAAAGATTGAAGCCATTGATGGATTCTCTCCTGAACAACGCTTCTTTATTGGATATGCTCGTGTTTGGGGACAAAATATCACAGAAAAAGAAATGATTAATCTTACTAAATTAGACCCTCATAGTTTAGGTATATATAGAGTTAACCAAACTCTACGAAATATTGATGCTTTCTTTGACGCATTTAAGATTACCAAAACAAATAAAATGTGGTTAGAGCCTAAAGATCGTGTTCTTGTTTGGTAGTTCTAAGAGTTAGATTAATAACAAAATGCTAAGGTAAACAATTGGCATTTGTAGCTTTTATAAAAAGGTAGACATTCTTATTTGAATTGTCTACCTTTTTTATTTTTCTTTTTATCTATTAC
>PDWI01002269.1_pt1 | contig 29197 bp, 22 predicted proteins | sample 1430891 | NCBI WGS metagenome assembly PDWI01 (sample SAMN01162508, study PRJNA174530) | Oral metagenome, whole genome shotgun sequencing project. | biome: Marine environment; feature: Marine mammal; material: Swab sample of the gingival sulcus; isolation source: swab sample of gingival sulcus... | reverse complement strand
AACTATAATTAAAAAATCAGCTATCACAAAATTAAACATTTATTTCCAAATATGCAAATTTTGTTACATTTTTCCAAATCTAACGGAACTCACTAAAAATCAAATTTCGTTAGATATTTTGTTAGATTTATAGTTATACAACTCCTATTAAAATAATGGGGCACATTTAAATAATAGGTCACAACGCTAAATTAATATTTTTTTCTAACATAGCAAAATTTTTTTATTACTGATGATTTGGTTTAATCAATAATAATATGACAATGTAATTCTATCCGAATGATTATAAAATTAAAGAAGAAGACAAAAAACAAAATACAGGCACTTGAAAAACGTACTATACCAAATTGATTGAGATACGATGAATAATGATATAATCAAATTTCAAAATAAATATTGAAATAAAAACGTATGTATCGAAAAAAATCCGTAATTCAATTAAAAAATTACGGATTTAGAAAAATCAATATGTGGAGAGAGAGGGATTCGAACCCTCGGTACGGTTGCCCGTACACACGCTTTCCAGGCGTGCCAGTTCAACCACTCCTGCACCTCTCCAGTATTTTAGTGACAAACTGAACTTCAAAAATACGGATTTTTTTGGGATTAACAGATAACTTTATGAAAATAAATCGACGACATTTTTTAAAATCAGCGGCTGTAATTGGGGCTATATCGGCATTACCTCTTAAATCTCAAAATGTTACAGAGATTCAAGAAACTCCTGTCACGATGCCTACAAAAGATGAAAACTGCCTAATTATGCCTCCCTCTTTGAATGAAAAATCTATAATTGCTCTGACTGCTTCGGGTAGTCCTACAAACTTCAAGAACACTAACCCTGGACGAAAGATGTTTAAAAATATGGGCTGTAAGGTAATCAGTGGTGATACAACCCAATGGAAATCCGACGGCAAGTATCGTTATCTTTCTGATAGTGATAAAGTGAGAAGCCGTGAATTTATGGATTTTGTATTCGATTCTGAAGTAACAGCAATTCAGGCTGCCAGAGGTGGGTATGGTGCAATTAGAATATTAGACCAAATTGATTTTGAAGTGATAAAGAACAATCCTAAAATGTACATAGGATTCAGCGATTTTACGGCAATTCTTTTGGCTATTCATAGAGCATCAGGTTTGGTTACATATCACGGTCCTTGTGCTAATACTTCAAAAAATGCTTTTTCACAAAAGCACCTGAAAGAGATTTGTTTTTATGATAATTTTCCACAGCCTCATATAGTTACTGCAAGTGGAATGCGAACTATTAATCAGGGCAAGGCCTTAGGGCGTTTGGTTGGTGGCAATCTTACAGTTTTAATGTCATTGATGGGTACTCCTTATGAAGTCGAAACTACTGGAAAGATACTATTTATAGAAGAAGTATCTGAAAAAGCACATAAAGTTGATAGATATATTAAGCAATTAGAATTAGCTGGAAAGCTGGAAAATCTTGCCGGTGTAATGATAGGTAATATCAAAAATTTGAATACGAGGCGACTCTATGATCCCAATAGAGGCTACACTATAAAAGAAGTATTATTTCAGTATTTCAAGCAGTATGATTACCCGGTAGTTTACGGAATGCCATTTGGTCATGTCGAAAATAATATCACTTTACCTATCGGGACTTATGCGGAGTTTGATACCGCTAAGAAGCAACTGATTTTACACAATTCAATTTAATATAATACACTTAGGATATAGATATAAATGACAGTTTTTTCAGCGAATGGATTATCTAAAACTTTTGATGATAAATTACTTTTTGAGAATGTTTCTTTCGGTATGCAGGAGGGCGAAAGAGTAGGTATAATCGGCAAGAACGGAGCTGGAAAAACTACTCTGATGCGGATACTTGCGAGTATGGAAGTTCCTGATACAGGCGAGGTAATTTTCAATAATAACGCACGCTTAGAGTTTTTAGAACAGATGCCGGATTTTGATAAACATGATTCGGTATTAGATGTTGTTATGAAAGGAAAACCTCAAGTCTGTGCATTACTTGATGAATACCAATTACTATGCGGATTACCCAAAGAACAAACTACGCCCGAGCAGGAGGCAAGATTAGAAGAACTGTCACACAAAATAGATGAAGCCGATGGTTGGAACCTTGAAAATCAAGCAAAAGCAATACTTAGCCAATTAAGTCTGACAGAATATGATAAAGATGTCATGAAACTATCCGGTGGTTTGAAAAAACGTGCGGCGCTTGCACGAGCTTTGTTATCCAAACCAGATTTACTGATTCTTGATGAGCCTACCAATCATTTAGATGCAGATTCTGTTCAATGGCTTCAGGATTATTTGCAGAACTCTAATCAGACAATTCTTTTCGTAACCCACGATAGGTATTTTTTAGATGCAATCGTTACCCGAATTGTCGAAATAGATCAGGAGAAAATTTTTACTTATCCTGGTAGTTATGAACAGTATTTGGAGCGAAAGCACGAGTATATGCAGGTTCATCAATCCACAGTTGATCATAAATTATCCCGTCTGAAAACAGAATTAGCTTGGCTACAAAAAGGTGCTAAAGCCCGAAGGACAAAACAGTCAAGCCGAATTAATTGGATTGATGAACTGAAAAAAGAAGCCGTACATATCAAAGAAAAGAAAATTAAAATTGAGTTAGGGTGTGACTTTATATCAAGTCGTGTCATTGAAGCTCATTCCATAAAAAAAACTATCGGCGGAAAACTCCTTTTCAATGATTTCACCTACTATGCTAAACCAAAAGACAGAATAGGAATAATAGGGCCGAATGGTAGTGGTAAATCTACTCTTCTCAAGACCTTACAATCCATTATCCAGCCCGACAGTGGAACAGTTAAAATCGGAACATCAATTCGACTTGGTTATTTCAAACAGGAAATTGATGATTTAAAGCCCGAACAAAGTGTTATCGGAGCGGTTAAGGAAATTTCAGAATACATCAATGTTGGCGTGGGACGAGACCGCTATCTTACGCCGCAGGATTTACTTGATAAATTTCTTTTTCAACGTCGTCAGCAAAAGGCTCTTATCAAAACCCTCTCGGGGGGTGAAAAACGTCGTCTTGGGCTTGTACGCCTGCTTATGGGTAATCCTAATGTGCTTTTGCTTGATGAGCCGACGAACGATTTTGACCTGGCAACGCTTACGGCTTTTGAAGAATATTTAGATGATTTCTACGGAGTTTTGATTACTGTTTCACATGATAGAGCATTTTTGGATAGGACGGTCGAATTCATATATTGTTTCGATGGGAAAGGAAATATCAAGCAGTATCCTGGAAATTATTCTTTCTATCTGCAAAAAAAAGAACAGGAAAAAAGAAATGCCGTAAAAACTGCACCTTCTAAGAATGACACAAGAAAAAATCGACCTAAGCAACAAAAAAAATTATCATACAAAGAGCAGAGAGAATTTGACGAATTAGAAATCAAAATACCCGAACTGGAAAATGCAAAAGAGACGTTAGAATCTGAATTAGCATCGGGAACTCTGACCGATTTCCAAGTGCTACAGGATAAGAGCGACGAGCTACAAAGATTGAATGATGAAATTGATGAATCCTCTATGAGGTGGCTAGAACTTGCAGAGAAAGTGAATTAATTGGTAATTATAGAGTTAGAGGTGTTTTTTGTAAAAGGTTTTTTGTAAAAAACTATTGTTGTTTCGATAAAAATTTTTAATTTTGTGCATTCGGTTGCTAAATCGAGGCTGAAAGAACCAAATTATTAAACCACTTGAATAACAGTAGATTTTGAAGCAGGGAGTAAATACACGACACCTTCCCTCTAAGATTTTCCCCTTAATTCTCAATTATCAACTAACACGTTCGTCACTCAATTTTTGTTAATATTTTGGACTTAACCATGAAAAGATTTGGACGATTGCTATCAGTCACATTCGTATTTACTTTAATTTCGGCAAGTTTATTTGCACAAGAAATTGACAAAAATTTAATATCAGGTTTGAAATTCCGTAATATTGGGCCTGCTATGGTTTCAGGGAGAATTGGCGATATTGCTGTAAATCCTGAAAATTTTTCAGAATGGTATGTGGCGGTATCCTCTGGCCATGTTTGGAAAACTACGAACAACGGGCATACTTTCACCCCTATTTTTGACAGAGAGGGTTCATATTCCATTGGTTGTGTTACTATAGATCCTTCCAACCCCCATATAGTTTGGGTTGGGTCAGGAGAAAATAATAGTCAGCGTTCTGTAAACTGGGGCGATGGTATTTACAAATCTACTGACGGAGGTAAGACTTGGAAAAACATGGGCTTAGAAAAATCAGAACATATTGGAAAAATAATAGTCCACCCAACTAATTCAAATATAGTTTACGTTGCAGCTCAAGGGCCTCTTTGGAATTCAGGTGGTGACCGTGGATTATATAAAACCGTTGATGGCGGTAAGACTTGGGAAAAAGTACTTGAAATTTCAGATAACACGGGTGTTACTGATATTGTCATGGATTCAAGAAATCCTGAAGTAGTCTATGCTGCATCATACCAACGAAGAAGACACGTTTGGACACTTATCGACGGTGGCCCCGAAGCAGCGATACACAAAACAGAAAACGGTGGCAAAGAATGGACTAAATTAACGACCGGATTACCAGGCGGTGAATTAGGACGTATTGGTCTTGCTATTTCTCCTGTTAATCCTGATTATGTTTTTGCTATTATCGAAGCATCTGAAGACAAAGGCGGATTTTTCCGTTCAACTGACAGGGGAGCATCTTGGGAAAAAATGAATAGCCATGTTTCAAGTTCACCTCAATATTATCAAGAGCTTTTCTGCGATCCGGTAGATGTTGATAAAGTTTACTCAATGGGGACATATACGAACGTAACTCTCGATGGTGGAAAGACTTTTAAACACTTATCAAATAATATGCGTCATGTGGACGATCACGCTCTCTGGATTAATCCTAATGATAACAAACATTTGATTATCGGTGGAGATGGCGGTTTGTATGATACATACGACGGTGGAAACCACTGGAGATATATTGAAAACCTACCTGTAACACAATTCTATAGAATACAAGCAGATAACGCTAAACCTTTCTATAACGTTTATGGCGGAACACAGGATAATAATTCAATCGGCGGACCATCTCGCAGTATAAATGCAGGCGGAGTCTTTACGATGGATTGGACTTATGTCGTTGGCGGTGATGGTTATGAACCACAAATTGATCCAATTAATCCTAATATTGTTTACGGTCAATGGCAGTATGGTAATTTCGTTCGTTTCGATAAGAAAAGCGGTGAAATAACAGGAATCCAACCACAAGCTGAAGACGGCGAAGAACTACGTTGGAACTGGGACTCTCCATTACTAATCAGTCCGCATAATCCGAAAAGATTATATGCTGCTGGAAACAAGGTTTATCGTTCAGATGATAGAGGTAATACTTGGGCAAAAATCAGCGATGATTTAACACGACAAATCAACCGTAATACTTTGGAAATTATGGGTAAAATCCAAGAACCTGAAGCAGTTGCTAAAAATCAATCGACTTCTTTATACGGAAATATTATTTCTCTCGACGAATCACATAAACAAGAAAATCTTTTGTATATCGGTACAGATGATGGTGTAATAGCTGTTACTGACGGAAACGGACTTTGGACAAGAACAGAAAGCTTCCCGGGTGTTCCTGAAATGACTTATGTCAGCGATATATATACCTCTCGTTTTGAAGCAGGAACTGTATATGCAGCTTTCAATAATCACAAAAAAGGCGATTTTAAACCATATCTTTTGAAATCAGATGATAAGGGAAAAAGCTGGACAAACATCGTGGGTAATCTTCCAGAAGACGAACCAATTTGGTCAATCGAACAGGATACTGAAAATCCAAATATTCTTTTTGTTGGTACCGAATTTGGCGTTTATGTAACTATTGATGAAGGTACAAACTGGATTAAAATGACATCAGGAATACCTACTGCTATTGCTTGCCGTGATTTGGATATTCAAGAACGTGAAGGTGACTTAGTTGTAGGTACTTTCGGACGTGGGATTTATATCTTAGACGACTATTCTCCAATTCGTGAGATGGCTGAAAATAAAGAAGTTTTGAACGAAGAGCTACATATTTTCAATATTAAAGACGCTTTGATGTACCAAGAAAGTAGTGCTAAAGCTCGTATGAATGAAGGTTCAACTTTCTATATGGCTCCTAATCCAAAATTCGGTGCAGTCTTTACTTATCACGTGAAGGATAATTTCAAATCTAAAAAACAAGTACGAAAAGCAAAATGGGCTGATGCGGTTAAAAACGGAACAGCACCTCAATACCCAACTTGGGAAGATTTTAGACAGGAAGATTTAGAACAAAATCCATACATAGTATTCACAATTCAAAACAGCGAAGGCTCTGTTGTCCGTCGTCTAAAAGCTCCATACAGCAAAGGATTACATAGAATAAACTGGGACTTCCGATATGCGTCTGACTCCCCGTTAAGAGGAAAATTGAATAACAATATGGGTATGCCTGTAATGCCTGGCAGATACTACGTTAGTGCGTCAAAATTTGAAAGTGGAAAATTTACAAAATTAACAGATGAAAAAGAATTTATCTGTAAACAACTAAATAATTTAACTCTACCTCCAAGTAATCAAATGGAACTCGACCAATATCGTAAAAATATCACAAAATTACAAGGCGATATTGAAGCAGCTAACAAAATTTTGAAACAAATGAACGATAATATCGAATTAATCATCAAGACATTGATTTCTTCACCATACTCTGATGATAAATCAATAGAAACGGCTTATGTAATTAAGTCTCAACTGCAAGATTATGATAAACGACTAAATGGCGACAAATCAATTTCAAAAAGAGCTGGCAACCAATCACCTTCAATTTCTGACCGTGTCGGACTGATGGTATGGATGTCGTGGACTACAAGTTCTGCTCCAACTACAACGAACCAAAATACATATAGCTTAGCAAATGAAAAAATGCAGAAGCTACTGAAAGAAATGAAATCTACCTACGAAAATGATTTTAAACTACTTAACAACAAATTAGACAGTTACGGTGCTCCTTGGACGCCGGGAAGATTTCCTGAAATAAAAAAATAATAGGAAAAGAATGAAGGAACCGGAAATTTCAGAATATAAGTATCTTTTAAATATAAATTCTCCTGAAGACCTTCGCAAACTTGATGAAAATGACTTAGTTCGGGTTAGTGCCGAACTAAGACATTTTCTTATAGATAGCGTAACTAAATCGGGAGGGCACTTCGGCTCAGGATTGGGTGTAATTGAACTGACTGTCGCCCTTCACTACGTCTTTAATACCCCACGAGATAAAATTGTTTTTGATGTTGGGCACCAGGCATATCCGCATAAAATTTTGACAGGAAGAAGAGAGTTACTACATACAATTCGCCAAAAAAATGGCCTGTGTGGTTTCCCGAATATCAACGAAAGCAAGTATGATGACTTCGGCGTAGGCCATGCAAGTACGAGTATATCGGCTGCACTGGGTATGGCTGCTGCTCGTGATTTAAAAGGTGATGACTATTGGGTAACGACTATAATCGGAGATGGCTCAATGACAGGCGGTATGGCATATGAAGCAATGAATAATTGTGGCTACCTTGATAAAAATATTTTGGTAGTTTTCAACGATAATAATATTTCTATCAGCGAAAATATTTCTTCTGTTTCTAAGCACTTCAATTCTCTTTTTGCGTCTAAGCAGGCTATTTCATTACGAAATGACATATACAACGCTCTCGGCAAGATTCCGAAAGGTGACAGGTTACGCCACTATGCGTCAAAATTAGAGAATTCTGTAAAAGCGATTGTAACGCCAGGAGTACTATTCGAAGCTCTTGGATTTAACTATATCGGTCCAATTAACGGACACAATGTTCACAAACTCGTTTCTATACTACAAAACATCAGAGAATTATCAGGCCCTATTCTTCTACATGTTATGACTGAAAAAGGCAAAGGGTACAAACCGGCCGAAGAACACGAACAGCATTTTCATGCGATTTCCGGTAAGGGACAGATGGACTTGATAATGAAAAACAAGCCTAAAATTCCTACATACAGCACAATTTTTGGAGAAGCTGCATTAGAGATTTGTCAAGAAAACGATAAAGTCGCTTGTATTACCGCCGCAATGGGTTCAGGAACGGGATTAGACATTGTCCAGAAGGAAATGCCCGATAGAGTTTTTGATGTTGGTATAGCCGAAGGACATGCCGTTACTTTTGCTGCTGGATTAGCTGCTGATGGAATTATCCCGATTGCTGGAATATACTCATCATTTTTACAAAGGGCATACGATAGTGTAATTCATGATGTAGCTCTTCAGAAGCTGCATGTAGTTTTCGCTTTAGATAGAGCAGGTTTGGTGGGCGAAGATGGGCCTACTCATCATGGAACTTTCGATATTAATTATTTACGCTCTATTCCCAATATGACACTTATGGCTCCAAAAGATGAACAGGAACTAAGAAATATGCTTTATTCTGCTGTTAATGAATATACAGACGGTCCTTCTGCTATTCGTTACCCTCGTGGTGAAGGAGTAGGCGTGAAACCAACAACCTTTAGAACAATCCGCAAAGGAACATGGGAAATCATTCAGGAACCAAAAGAGAAACACCTTGCTGTTCTTGCTGTTGGTAGAATGGTAAGCGTAGCCCAAGAAGCATTGAGTAATTTAGACGTAGCAATCATTAACGCAAGATTTATAAAACCACTTGACGAAAAAATTCTTAGAAACACCCTAAATGATTATGAAAAAATTGTAACCATCGAAGAAGGACAAAAAATGGGTGGTTTTGGAAGTGCAATACTTGAATTTACTGCCGAAAATAATGTCCATAAAAACATTCACCTTTTGGGAATTGAAGACTCTTTTGTAGAACATGGTAACACTTTGGATTTATTAGAGGATATTGGACTTTCAACAGAAAAAATCAAGAGAAAAATTCTAAATTTTCTATAAATATTCCGTAAAATATTTGGCTGTATTAAAAAATATGCGTAATTTTGAATTCTGTTTTTGAGGGTAAGAACAAAAACAGTTTAGATGAAAATTCGACCCGTTAGCTCAGTCGGTAGAGCACTTGACTTTTAATCAAGGGGCCACAGGTTCAAATCCTGTACGGGTCACAATTTGAAAATTCGCACTAAAACAACAAGACCCGTTAGCTCAGCCGGTAGAGCACTTGACTTTTAATCAAGGGGCCACAGGTTCAAATCCTGTACGGGTCACAAAATAGGCTACTCTTTTCGAGTGGCTTTTTTTGTATGTGGTTCATAATCATTATAAACGCTGTGTACAAATTATTTTTCTATCTCCCCCAATTAGGGTTTAATATTTACAATATTTTACAGTTTTAAAAGTCTCCGTTTACAATAGTATAAATATCATTCAAATTATTACATATATTGTCATGGTTATTTATTTTTCGGAGATAATAGAACATGAAAAAAGACGAATTGATAGAAAAATGGAATAATGCAGTAAAAGAATTACCAAATCTTACCTCAGAAACTGAATATGATTGCCCAAAATGCAGTTATAATTTTGCATTAATCGAAGGTGATACAGAAATTGGGAAATGGGGTATGGACGTAAATTGTCCGAAGTGTGGTTCATTGGTTAAATTTGAGCCATTGGGATATTCGAAATTTGATTAAACATAAATTTGTAATTAGCTTCTAATTTATACTAACAAATTTGAGATAAATCGCTATCCCCTTTACATTCAAAAAAATAATTTTTGTTATACGGTATTCCATAGTTTTTGTCATACTGTATGCTTGTATGTCTCAAAAATTAGTTTTAATTTTGCATTGTAGAATACCGCTCCATGACTAAATAGGAGAATAATTGATATTTATTTTTCTAGGGGTATTAGTATAAAAATAAGGTGTAAAATATGGCAACACATCTATCAAATAAAGATTATCAAGAAAGTAAGAACAATACAGTTCGCCCTGAAGATGTTATAAATCGTGCAATTAACGGCGAGGACATTCGTGATTTTCTTATTATTTTGCCTACAGGAAGACAAGTATATCAGCTAAAACGTCAGTTCATAAAAACTTATCACAACAAGAAAAATGGAGCACCGATAGTTCAACCAGATATTCTAACCCTAAAACAATTATCGAACAGGATTCTACACAAACTTTATCCAAGCAATACCCCCTATGTGATTTCAGATTCATTCCGTAGGATTTTGATTGAGGAATCGCTTTATGAAATCACGCCAAAACATTTCCTTATAAAAGAGGACAGCTACCCGCAATCGTTAATAGAACGTATCGACAAAGTAATTATGGGTATAAAAGAAGATGGTATTACGCCCGAAAAAATACAGAAGGATTTGGCAGGAGAGGATATTTCGGATATATTTGATATAAATAAACATACTGATATATATGATATTTACAAGAAGTATCAAGAACTTTTGAAAGATAGCAACGGAAAAACAAGGTACGTAGATGAAGTAGAATTGCTAAAGATAATTGTTCAGAATCCAGAACTAAATAAAGTTTCAGAAGATACACAGAATGAAATTGATTTTTCAGGTATCCCCCAAAATAGTTCAGATTTTTTTGATAAACTATTCGCTAATAAAAAATTCATTCTTTTCTATGGATTCACGGAATTTAAACATTATGAAATAGAATTACTGAAACTGATGTCTTCTGCAAAAATTCCGATTCTAATTAACATTGATTATACGCCAGAAAATGGTCCTCTCTTCGGGAACTTGCACGCACCAATTAATGAATTAACAAAAACTTACACAAGAGATACCGTTGAGGGACAGAACGAGCAGGAATTTTCTCACAGTGAATATATAAGAAAATATCTTTTCAATACAGAAAAAAATCGTTCCAACTCCGAATTGAGCAAAAAAATTGAAATCTATCAATGTGAAAGCAGAAAAGATGAAGTTAAGGTTATCTCCAAATATATCAGATATTTAATTCAAGAAAAGGGATACCGTCCCAATGATATTGCGATTGCTATAAGAAACCATGATTATTACTCTAACAGGTTTCGCGAGCAGCTCTATTTAGACTCGATACCATTCGATATTAGCGATAGATTGCCATTAAAAAAATCACCAATAACGGCTACAGTTTTTGGTATTCTGAATCTTGGAAGAAATCACTTTTTCTACAAGGACGTGCATAAAGTATTAAAAAATCGTTACTTACATTTCCCTAATGCAGCGACAGATTTTAACCCTGATAATATAATGAAAATTGCTGATGATTTACGAATAAGGGGAGGTATCAGACAAGGTGGAAGAAGTTTTTGGATACGCAGATTTACTGCAAACATAGAATATATTGAAAATGAATTAAGTAATAATTTTTTAGATAAGTTAGAGCGAAATAATTTAGAAAAACAAAGAGAAAACTGTATAAAAGCAATTCGTGATTTTAAAGTTTTATATAAGTCAATAACTATTAATTTTGAAACATCTTGCACAGCCTTAGAGTTCAAAGATATAATCATAAAAGAAATATTTGAGAAATTTAATATAAAAAAAACCGCAGAAAATGACTACGAGAATTTAACGAACAAACGTAATAAATACAGTGAAAATGACTATCTTTTAACTCATGATAGTATTGAGCAAGATGTAAGAGCAACACTACAATTTGAAAAAATGTTAAACGAGATGTGTAATGCCTTACATATCAGAAATCCTAAACGCAAGTATAAATTCCAGGAATTGGTCGATAGATTATGGACGGCAGTAGAATCAGAAAAATACCAAATTCGTGAAAAACGTTCCTTTGGAGTAACTGTAACTTCTATGGAACAATTAAGGGGTATGAAATTCAAAGTAAATATTCTCTGTGGTGCGATAGATGGCGATATACCAACGAAATACAATGCTGATAAATTTTTAGGAAAACATCTTCCAGATAGCGAAGAACGAAAATTTAATTCAGAGAGATTGGAATTTTATCAATTTCTTACTTCTAATCGTGCCTCTCTCAATGCTGATGACTCGGATTCGCAAACTCCGCACAAGGTTATAATAACCTATGCGAATTATGAAGGTAGTAAGAAATTGGTTGCTTCGTCATTTGTAAATTCTCTGCTTAATATTCTCGTACCAAGAGAAAAAATATTTCCAAATGAGAAAGAATTAGAAGACAACCATGATATTAAATTCATTAAAGTTATTAACTTTCAAGATGATAGAACTAATACCCCACATTGGATTCACACTCTAACTAACAGACCAGAATTGATTTCAAAATTAGCATTCGATGAAAAATATTCTGGTAAATCACAGTTATGGTCATCTGAATTATTTAGAAATTATATAAATCAGAATGATAATTTTGAAAAATTATATAAGTCATTAAAAATAAATGATGACAATAACCAAGACATTATAGATACTAACCAATTATTAGAAAATGACTTAGCTAATTTAAAAACTTTAGAAAAAGATAAACATATTTATTCTGCCTCAGAGTTAGAATCTTATGCCAAATGTCCTTATAGATATTTTGTAAGTCGTCTGCTAACAATACCTTCTGATGAAAAAGAAAGTGATGAGGACGCATTATCACCGATTGAAAAAGGTAATGATATTCACAATATTTTATATAGATTTTATACGCAGATTCAGAAAAATCATCAGCAATCAAGTTGGCTACCAACTCAAAAAAAATACGCCAATTTACCGGATATTAAACCTGTGCAATTAGATTTAAAAATGGCTGATGAATATAGAAATATGCTTTTGAAAATTTCCCAAGAGGTTTTAGATAAATATCATACTAAATCTAACAAATTTATGGAAATGGAATTAGAAGCTATTATGGGTAAAGACGGTAAAAAAGGAAGCCTCGAAAAGTGGTTAGACGGTGAATTAGAAAGAGTTAGAAATAGTAAAGATGGCAAACAGTTCCAACCCTCCGCATTTGAATTTGCTTTCGGCTACAGCAACAAAGACAATAGCATTAAACCTATAGAGATAAATGGAGTACAGCTTAAAGGTAAAGTAGATAGAATTGAATTTTCGAAAGATGACTATAGTCAAACTTTATTGATTGGAGACTATAAATCTAAACTAAAAAAATTACCCGGAAACAATAAAATTGAAGAGGGAAAAGCATTGCAAATCCCACTGTATATGATGGCGGTTCAAAATATTATAAAGCAGTACTATGATTGCGATGTAAGTACCTTAGCAGGTGGTATTTACTATTCTACTAACCCTGAGTATTCTAAAGGAAAAATGAATTATTTTCAAATGATAATGTTTAATAATGAAGTGGATTTCCCGGGCAGACCAAGCATTAGAACAAGCTCACAAATTCTTGCAAATTCGGATATAGTAGATGATTACCTGAATATAGTAAAAGAAAAAGTGGCGAAATATGCAGAGGATATTGAAAATTTAAAATTCCAACCTACCCCAAGCAAAGAAAACTGTGCTTATTGTTCATATAGTAGCCTGTGTGGAGTAGGGATTAATTAAATTTTCTACATATTCAGCGATTGCTAATGAGGCTGTGAGTCCTGGAGATTCTATACCAATAAGATTAATAAAGTTAGGAAAACCCTTGTCTGTTTCTTCATTTATAATGAAGTCTGCGAATCCGTATTTTGTGGATTGCAATCTTGGGCGTATTCCGGCTGTATCAGGTAACAAATCTTCGTAATTGATATTCTTTAAATACGTAGAAATAGACTTATAAAATAACGATTGAGTTTCCTTGGGAATACGGTAATCTTGCTTGTTTTCCAATAAGTGTTCTATATCAGGGCCGAGACGAACAGATCCATCTAAACCAAGAGTTACATGAATCCCCAAAAGACCTGTTTTCTTATCGGGGACAGGGTATATTAGATGATTAAATTTATACTTTGGTTTTAGAGGAAGTCTATAATAATGACCTCTACAAAAATGGAGATTATAATTAAACTTATCTATATCAATACCGATAAGTTTCGCAATTTTATCTGAACAAAGTCCTGATGCGTTTATAATACGTGATGCAGAAATTGTCGACTGTAAACCTGTTGAATCTATGACTGTAATTTCATAAGATTCCCCGTTCTTTGACAATTTGATAACTTCGTGATTGTAAGCAATACTACATCCACTTTGAATTGCTTTTAATTCTAATGATTGCATATACTTATGTGAATTTAATACTCCTGTATTTGGCGAAAACAGCCCAAGGGGATACAATCCTTCAATCATTTTGATATTAGATTCTTTATCTGCTATTTCTTGGTTACTTGCTTTACGTATTCCATTTACTCCGTTAGATTTAGCCAACATAAATAATCGTTCAATCTCTTCTAATTCATCTGAATTACGTGCAATAATATATTTACCACATTTATTATATGGGATTTTATTTTCATCAAGATATTGATATAAAAGGTAATTACCACGAACACATAACTTTGCCTTCAGAGAGTCTGTTGGATAATAAATACCCGCATGAATAACCTCACTATTTCGACTTGAAGTCTCCATGCCAAAAGAAGGATTTCTTTCTACAAGCAGACAAGGAAAGTTTTTAGATAGATTTGCAGCAATGCTTAGTCCAGCAACTCCGCCACCGATTATGACGTTAAGATCCTCCATCAGTTTTCTTTCCAAACTTATCCGCTAATTTTGCGTAGTAACTTGAATCTTCAGACAGATTATCTAAGGCCTTTTTGGTCTCTAAACTTGCTTTATCTATTCCTAATTCTTTTGCTTTTTCGTCTATATTTTTCCCATCATCTTCTAATTTTTGTGAACTGATTTCTTTGATTTGATCCTGCTTCATTCGCTTTTGTTCATTTGCCATATTCAGTGCCATTTCTACATCTGCCGATAACTCTGGCTTAGATTTCAAATGATTTAGAAGTTGACTTTTACTTGGTTGTTCTGTCTGAGCTTGTCGGACTTTATTTATCATCTCCTCCAATTCAACTTTATCCTTTTGCGTAATCCCCCCCCTTTTCGTAGTAGGTTTAGCTGGAATTGGTGTAGAAACTTTCGACTGTGCCAAGGAAGCAGTTTTTTGTTTTTCACGTGCCATCTTTGCAGCACGCTTGAAATCTTCCGCCTGCATTTCCTGCTCGGAATATATCTTGGTAGCTTTATTTGATTCTTTTTTCGCACGTTTTTGCTCGGAAGTTTTTGCTTTCGACATTTCCTTTTTAAAAGCCTCATCTTGCATTTTTTTGATTGTCTTCATCTTATCTTGTCTCCATTTTAAATAGAGATATATCACAATCGATGCAGCAGCAAATAGTATCCAAATTAAAATTTCAAGCCAAGGTGGAAGCGAAGATATTATTTTTGAAAATCCTTTTTCTGTACTTGTAGAATCATCTCCGAAACTCAATAACTCTTTAAATCGTTCATTATGTGCAGAGTCTATTTTCTCTTTATTTTCTCCTTTCAAATACGTCGATGCAGACAATTCATATTTTAGCAGAGACTCGTTGAATTCCAAGATAATGGAATCCGATTTTAATGAATCCATAATTGCCATTGTGTTTGAATCTGGAACAAAATTTCCGTGTTCAATTTTAGGTGCAACGGGTATATATTTCAGCTCTTTATAACCTAAATCTAAAAACTTTTTTTTGAACTTTTTCTCATAATCTCTATTCCCCTTAATACTGTAAAGTTGGGCTAAAGCAGCAAAAACATCATCAGTTGGAGTTGTAGCTTGGAGAGAATAGAGCAAATACTGCTCAGCAGAATTAACCTTACCCTCTTTCATTAAAATAATTCCTAACATTAGTGCTGCGTCTTTATTCTCTGCATCGACGGCATAGACAAAACTCTCTTTAGCAGCGACTAGAATATCAATACCCAACAACCCTGTATGGTAGTGATCATCTCCCGTAGAAAGAGATGCCCAATCCAAAGTCGAGATTTTCAAGTTCCTTGAATATGGGAAAAATGCAGTTGTAAATCCATATTTTTCATTAAGATAGATGGTTAAAATATTATCTTGAACTTCAACTGAATTGAAACGTCCTGTTTCAGATATACTGTCTAATTGATTACCGCCCGTTACCTCCTCCTCAAAGAAAATAGAAATCTTCTTTTTAGAATCAGATAGCTCGGAAGTACATCTCGGATGCTTGTTTAACTGCAAAATCAACTCTGTACCTTCAATTTTTGCTTGCTCTATATTTATTTGAGAATAAGCAAGATACGGCATCAACAGTATTAATATGTATATAATCCTCTTCATCTTACATCATCATAAATTGATACTAAGAACAGTTTCAAACTGCAAATATCTTGCCAAGATTGCCTATATAAACCTTTTAACCCTCTAAATTCTATAACACAAAATCGAAACATACACGAAATAAAAACGTATTACTTGGGTGATTGATTATATTAATGAAGATATGATGAACGAAAAGAAAATTATTGATATAACCCACGTTTCTAAATTATACAAAATGGGGACGGAGGTTGTTCATGCTTTACGTGATGTAAGTCTTAATATTAAAGAAAATGAATACATTGCTATAATGGGGCCTTCGGGTAGTGGCAAATCAACTTTAATGAATATTTTAGGCTGTTTGGATACTCCAACCGCCGGAGAATATAATTTTGAAGGAGAGGACGTAGCCGAAATGGATGATGACCAATTAGCTGATATCCGAAATCGAAAAATTGGTTTTGTTTTTCAGACGTTTAACCTTTTAGCACGTTCTACTTCTCTACGAAATGTCGAACTACCAATGATATATGCTGGTTCAAAGAAAAATCAACGTGTAGAATCAGCAAAAGAAGCTTTGAAAGCAGTAGGTTTGGAAGACCGTATGGAACACAAACCAAGCGAACTTTCAGGGGGACAAAGACAGCGTGTGGCAATCGCAAGAGCATTGGTAAATAAGCCCTCTATCATTTTAGCTGATGAGCCAACAGGCAACTTAGACACGAAAACAGGCGATGAAATAATGAGACTATTCCATGACCTATGGCAAGAAGGGAATACAATTATTATCGTAACCCACGAGCCTGAAATAGCTGAGTACGCAAAGCGAGTAATCAGCATCCGTGATGGATTGATTGAAAAAGACTATATCAACAAAAACCAAAAAGTCCCTGCGTAATGAAAATTTCGGAATTTACAGAAGCCATAAAAATGTCCGTCGAGGCACTTCGTGATAATAAAATGCGTTCATTTTTAGCGTCTTTAGGGGTGCTTATTGGTATATCTACCGTAATATTGATGGGGTGGTTACTCACCGGACTAAATGACGCTGTTACCAAGACTTTCAATGGTATCGGTACAGATGTAATTTATATTGATAAGTGGCAATGGGCAGGCGGAATTAGTTGGGAAGAAATGAGGAACAGAAAACCAATCAGCAAACGCAATGTCCGCCAGTTCTTGGAATACCCTAATAGTGCCGAAGCAATTGCACCGGAATTTAGCACAAATAGTATAATCAAATATGGAGGAGAATCTTATCAGATTCCAATTTCAGGAACTACTGCGGAATATGCATTAATGCCCTATGGTAATATAATGGAAGGTCGTTTTTTCAATTCAACCGAATCCAGATATGGAAGCAAAGTAGTTGTAATGGGTAATATCGCCTATCATACTGTATTTCCGGATAGCAATGGACTGGGGAAAACAGTCAAAATTAGAGGGCATAAATTTACAGTTATCGGTTTTACAAAAAAGCAAGGTACACTTTTCAGCCGAGCAGATCATAAATGTTATATTCCTCTAAGAAATGCAATTAGTATTTTCGGAGACATGGGGTCATATCGAATTGCAGTAAAAGCTGGTGGAGAAGAAAATTTAGAAAATACCCGTAACGAAATACAAGGAATAATGCGTATAGTAAGAAATATCAAACCCGGAGAAAAAGAAGATTTTTCCCTAAATGAAAGCAAGGCTTTTGAAGATGCCATCGCTAAAATCAAAAGCATAGTAGCAGCTTCAGGGATAGGTATAACTCTTCTGTCCTTCTTCGTGGGCGTGATAGGCATTATGAATATCATGTTTGTTTCAGTAACCGAGCGAACGAAAGAAATAGGAATTCGAAAAGCAGTTGGAGCCAAAAAAGCATCAATCAGAACACAGTTCATTGCTGAATCATCTACCCTATGCTTAATTGGAGCATTACTGTCCTATATATTCTGCTCGGGATTAGTTTTTGCAGCAAGTAAAATACTTCCCCAAATAAATGAAAATCTCGATTTCGTGAAACCGTATATCTCATTAGAATTGTTATCATTAGCAAGTGCTGTATCTATATTTGTCGGTATTATTGCCGGGCTTATTCCGGCTATTCGTGCATCTAAATTAGACCCAGTGGATTCTTTAAGATATGAATAAAATCTAATACCACTAAGCAAATTAGAGATATAGATGGCAACTATATTTTTTCATCAATTTTGTTATTATTGATAAAGTTGATATTTTTGCATATAAATTATTTAGCATTTGGGATTTTTCCAAATGCAAAAGCTATGATATATTTTACGAAATACATAAATCAAACAGAAATCATTAGACTTTGATATAGACTATGGTGGTTACTAATCCAACATAATTAATCAATAAGGAAAATAAAATGAAAAAAAACGATATATACGAAATAGCAATAAAAATTTTAGGTTTATATTTAGTTATCCCAATAATTAACCAGTTAAAAGAAGTTTTATTCTATATCTCGCTATGGTCGCAGGAAAAAGCAGGAGCAGACATTACTTATAATATTAATCAATCTTTAACAATGATTATAGGCATTGCGAGCCTCATCATATTATGTCTGTTTTCAGGTATGTTAATTTTCAAAACTATCAAGATTACGAAAATACTTTGTAAAGATTCTGATTGTCGACAAGAAGAAATTAAACTCTTAGTAACACGTAAAACTATATATGAAATATCTTTAGGTTTGTTGGGACTTATTATGATTGTTTGGACCCTACCTGAATTAATTTTCAAATTCAATAGTTTAATTTTTAACAGACTACATAACTGTGACCTTGGCTATTTCGGTATTTCAGTATTGAAAATTATAATAGGATTTTTATCTATTAGATATTCCGAAAAAATGTCAACTTTCTTGTCCAAAGAAAGAAAAGAAATTGAGTAACTCTCATAAATACATAAGATAGACCTATCCGGGTAAATCAGAATATTGAATGAAACATAACTCTCGAAGAAGTAAACTATAGAATCACTAATTACTACGAACAACTCTCTATAAAATCAGCAGATAATCGCACAGAAAAAGCCGACAAGGCATCAATAAGAATTGCGGAAATTTTATCTGAGGATACATTCAATTTTTCCCCTGTTGAATATTTAACAATTTTTGATTATAAAGGTAATATCAAATACAATTTTGACTAAAATGATACAGATAAATAAAAATATTTTTTTGAAAAAATTTTGTAGTTTCGTGAAATATTCGTAATTTGTGGTATTCAGTTGTGCGAATTTAGATTTTGTATTATTGTGAATGCAAGCAGTATAGTACATAAAATTAATATTGATTCCGATTTATTGCAATTTCAATTTATTGCAATGATGCGATTGTGTCTATCAAGGAAAACAGCTCCAATTCCGAATGTACCTCTGTAGTAAGCAGAGGCGGTAGTTTTAAAGAAAAAAATAAATTGCAATACTGTCTATTGTACAGTTCGGTTTATCCACCGGTCTCGGATAAAATAAAAATTATAAATTTATTTCCTCAATTTTATAAGGTGCTTAGTATGAAGAATAAACTAACATTTTTTTTATTGTTTGTATCTTTGATCATGTCATCTTACGAGGCAAACACTGAACAGAAAAATACATACAACAAACTATTAGAACTAAAACAGATTGATATTGTCTATTTAGAAGAAACTAACTACCACGTTTTAGAACGAATAACGTATGCTTCCGTTATTGAAAATAAACTTCTTTTAACAGATCATGCTGACGGAACAATCAAAATTTTTGACAAAAATACTGGTAAAATAATTGACGCAATCAAGACTAAAATTGAATTTTCAGATTCGGTAGGCTTATCAGGTTTTACTCCGGTAAATATGGACTGGGAAATGGAGTACTGTAATACATATCAAAAAGACTATCATTCTGCTATGTATAAAGATTCAGATTTAAAATTGGGGGACTTTACAGAAACAAATACGAACAACAATATTATTTCTGCATTAGCCACGCTCCGCGTAGCTGCAAACAAAATTGATGAAAACAAGATTGTTCTTACTAATTCACCTGCATTGATTAAATACAATCAAAACTATGAAGTAATTGATTTTATTGCGTTTGAACCAGTAAAACATTTTTTTCCAGTATCACGTGACTTCATTGAAACTGATGATTTTTTCTATCTTTCATCAATAGATAACATTAGATTCTATTATGAAAATAAAGTTGATTCATTATGTGTCTTGAATAAATATGACAAACATGGTAATTTTATTGAGGTGGCAGAGTTTTTAGATGGCATTTATACTAAATCTGAATATGGATATAAGCTTTATCCATTACCATTTTTATGTATTCAAGACAATGACTATCGGTTAGCGTTACCATTTTCAAATAATATTCGAGGTACTAACTTTGAGATGCAGTTACAAAACCTACCATTTAATAATGATTCAGTATATCAATCTCTAATCGACTCAGCAAACCGCAAACAAGAAAACCTTGATATTGATTTGAATACTGCGTTACCAGTTGAAATTACAGGGATTTTTAATAGGAATGGGAACCTTGTAATACCAACCTTTATCAATATAGATGAAGAAGGCAAAGAAGGCGATGTCTTTTATATACAAGAATATAATAATAAAAAAGTTAGTCACTACTCTATTTTACCAGCTCAAACAGATAGAGGATTTATTAGATTCATTCATTACGATGAAATAGACGACAACTTTTTAATTTTCCGCAAGCATAATCAAAAAGGCTGGACTATGGAGGTAATGAAATGGGAAGAGTAAGGAAAACAAGCATTCTACTCTGTATGCTGTTAATTGCAGTAGTTCTAAATGCAGATAATTCACTTTTTTCAAAATTAAAAGAAACTACCGATTTGAAAAAAGGTGAGTATTTGGCTGTAATTTATCAAAAAAATGGTACATGTTTTAAATGTTATGAACAGCCGATGAGGAAAATTGCAGAAGTTATAAAGTCCGGTAAAATCGGCAATCCGAAAATTCTTGCTTTGGTCAAGTGTGACAGGGATATAGAACTAAATATTTTCAAGAAAAATCATAATTGGAAATATTATATGTATCGAGACCCTGGAGATGGTTGGAAGAAACTGAGAGTACCCCAAGATTCGTATTTAACATTTTTTGATTATAAAGGTAATATAAAATACAATTTTTACTAAAATCATACAGGACTATATTTTATCAATAAAAACAAACCTAAGCCTTTTTTCTTAGGTTTGTTTTATTAGTACTGAAATCAGTTAGTTTCAACTTTCTTCATATCTGTTCTTCCAAATCATAAAGAACATACCCATAGTCATTTTCAAACTCTAAGGCCTTATTCATGTACTTACGAGCAGTTTTCGGGTTTCCTTTGAAAATCTCTAATTGTGCTAAATAGGCATATAATTCAGCAGTTTCCCCCCATGAAATTAAACCGTATTTCAGCTCTTCCCCATTTTTATTTTTAAAATAATGAGAGGTAGCTTTTAGGTTTATGGCTTTCCATAGTAGTCTGCCTGATTCCTTTTTATCGCCTCCGAAGATTGTCGGCGTACACATTAAGTGTTTGGCTGCCACGAGTAGAACTTTACGGTTATTGCTATCCAATTCGTATGCTTTCTCAATGGTAGCTTTTGCGAGTTTGCCACATCGGATTTTAGTGGTAAGTTCTAATCCTGTTCGCAAACCGTATGCTTGCGAATGAAGAGCATAAAATTCCACCTTTTCGGGATAAGCAATTTGTATTTGAAATCTTGATTGAATAGTTGATTTATCTTCGATTGCTCTGATAAGAATATCTGTACTTTCCGTCGCCTTGACAATAGCTTTATGGGCTTCATCTCTATTATTGTTATACATTATACGACATAAGTTTACATTAGCAATAGCAGAATAATATTGCAAAACAAGGTTATCGGAATTTTGCTTTATCTCCCAATTTATAGATTTTATTATACTACGATATTCCGTAGAATCGAAGGAATAATAAACATCTTGTATTCTCTTTTGGATATGCTCAATGCTCTCCGCATTTGATACTGAAACCGACAAAAATATCAACAAAGATAGAACCAAATTTCTAATTTTATCCCTGTCTATATAGTAGAACCTACACCTATGATAGAAATCCATCGAATTCTCCATAAAAGATTAGTGCATTCTATTAACTCGGAAATCAACATAGGCATCAGCTTTAGGTAAAGGAATAACTAACTTCCCTGTATAATCAATAAATCCGTAAATCCCTGCTGAATCATCTTTTACGAAAGCTATACCTTCAATCATAGAATCTGCATCTTGAAATTCTTGTTCTATAATTTTATTACCATAAGGGTCAATAAATTTCCATTTCTTGGTTTCAAAATCCTGAACGCAAGCAACCCCATCATTGAAATCTTTAACATCTGAAAAATATTCAGTAGTCATCACCAATCCCTGCTTATTAATCACCTGCCACTTCTGATTATACTTCCTATCCAATTCAGCAGTAAAGGCATACCCATCGTGAAAATCTTTTCCGATGTGGCGGGTAGTATTAACGACTTCGTTACCCAAAGTATCAATATACATGATTTTACCGTACCCACGAACCATCGCCAAACCATCTGAAAATGGCCGTCCTTCCAAGTATTTAAAGTCGCAAATTGTATCAAAATTTCTATTCAAATATCCAACATCACCATCTGAATTATTCATTTTCATAAACCCTTCCACGAAAGGTAAAGCAAATATTTTTTCCTTAGGTTTCCATACGAAATTACCGTTTGTATCAATCAAACCACGTTCTTCATAGTTCATAACCCATGCAACCCCTTCGTTGAAAACAGAGGCTTCAAGATACTGTTTATCAATAATTAATTCTCCTTTTTTATTGTAGTATCCATGATTAGGAATTTCTTTTTTTCTATCAATAAATGAATAAACCTTAGCTCTCCCCTCTTTGAAAGGCCTGACACCATCAGCTTCAAAATCAAAAACGAATTCTCCGTCGAGGTTCATAAACGTCCACTTCTTACGTCCCTCTACCAATCTTATCGCCAAAATCATTCCTTCGCCATAGCTTCCCATTCTGTATAGAGTTACAGGGTCAAATAACAAAGCCCCGTCTTCATCAAAAACGTGCCATTTACCATCTAACTTATACGCTCCGATGGGTTCTTTCTTTTTTATTGGTTTAGACTTTTCTTGAGCAAATAATAATATTGGAAAAATCATCACCATTACAACTGCTAAAATTATTTTTTTCATAACATATTCCATTAAGCTGACATATTCACTTTTTTGACAGATAGTACCTTTAACATATCATTGGGATTTATACCTAAAATTACTCCACGTTTTCCGCCATTGATATAAATCTTTGGCAAATTAAACATCGAGGATTCTGCATACACAATCATATCTTTCTTTGTACCAAAAGGAGAAGTACCACCGAATTGATAGCCGCTCCATTTCATTGCTACATCAGTAGAAGCCAAAGCAAATTTCTTGCATCCTACTATGCGAGCTAACTCTTTTGCTGAAACCTGAATATCACCGTGCTGCAATACCATTACGCATTCTTTATTCTCATTTTCGAAAACAATAGACTTAATCACAGAATGCTCATCAACCTTGAGTTCTTCTGCGGTTTGAGCTGTTCCACCTTTTTCTTCATAATCATATTGAAAAATTTCAAACTCTATTTTCTTTTGCTTCAAAAACCTCACGGCCGGAGTTGCCGGCATCTTAGCTTTACCCATAATTAAATATACCCTCAAAAAGGAAAAGGTTAACAAATAACCTTAATTTTATTTATACTTGTTAAGTAAATCGTCTAATCTATCATCAATAGATTTTTTTCTGTATCTTTTCTCCACCCCTTTTCTGTCGTCCAATCTTCGTTTAGCTTCATCTCTGATAGTTTGATTTTTCGAAAGTAGGGCATGATATTTCAAACGTCGATCTAAATCACCAAGATGATGATATGCCTCGTTTATTTCAGCAAAAATACTTGCGTTCTTTTCGTTATTAGGATGTTTATCAGGGTGATATTTCCTAACTAAATCAAGGTATCTTTTCCGTATCTGCTCATGAGAAACCGTACTCGGCACTCCCAATATTTTATAATAATCTTTAAATATCATAGCTTATAATTAAAAATGATTATATCTTCAAAATTCCGCTCCTGCCGGATATATATTCGACGGTCTTTAAGCATATTTAGTATAGCAAGAAAGCATACTACTAAATTTAATTTGTCCGTATTCCTAACATAATCGTAAAAAGATATTTTCTTCTTTTTTTCTAAAATTTGTGCTAATTCCTCAATTTTCTCTTCCGTGGAATATATCGGCAAGACCACCGTGTGCTTAGGTGCTTCCTGCTTGCGTTCCATCACTTTTTGGAATGCTTTCATCAAGTCGAAAAGCCCTGTATTTTTATAAGTCTCACCGCCTGAGTTCTTTATATCTGCATCGAAAAGATTTCTATAATAAGTATATCTCTGTTCCTGAAATTGATTATCCAAATCTTTTGCACCTTCTTTGTATTGCCTATATTCTAACAACCTCTGAACTAATTGTGTACGGGGATCTTCGTATTCTTCATCACCATCAATTTTCGGTTTTGGAAGTAGCATTTGAGATTTTATATACATCAAATTAGCAGCCATTAATATAAATTCACTTGCCAACTCAATATCAAACTGCTTCATAATATTGATATAATCCAAGAACTCCTTTGCTATTTTCGCAATGGGAATATCATAAATATTTACCTCGTCTTTCTTGATGAAATACAGGAGCAAATCAAATGGACCTTCAAAATTTGGCAGTTTAATCTTATACATATATTCAGAATTTAATCAACAACAAAATGCAAAACTACTAAAAAATCAGCAATTAGAAATATCAAATTATATCTCTTAGCCATTCATATTTTTTATAATTTCTTTCAAGTCTTCAAGTTGCTTCTTCAATTCACCAATGTCTTCACCTGTGGGAATATTTAGTTTTTCAAGTTGAGCATTAACTTGAGCAATGATTTTTTCATCAATTTTCTTTTGCTGCTCTTTAGCCTTTTCCTGTAATTCTTCTACGAACTTTTTACCTTCTTCTTCACTCATTCTACCTGCTTCAGCAGCTTGTTTACCCAAATCTGTAATTTTGTCTTTTGTCAAAGTAGCAATGCCTATACCTGTGTATGCTACCTGTTTAAGAAACTCTTTCATTCCTCACCTTAATTATAAAATTATATTAAAATAACCACTTAATATTACGCTTATTAATAATAATTGTTTTCATTTTATAGAATTATCGGTAAAATTTCGTATTTTTGAATTTTTGAAACTGTATGATAGGTAAAAATGGAAATAGTAACTATCAATCCGACAACTGAAGAGATAATAAATAAATATCCAGAAGATACCTTGAAAGAGGTAGATGCTAAACTGAAAATAGCTGAAACAGCATTCGAAAGTTGGTCACGTTCACTATTTGAAGAACGAACTGAATATATGTGGAAGTTGGCTGATTTAATCGACGAAAGAAAGCATATTTACGCTCAATTAATGGCTATGGAAATGGGTAAACCAATCTCTCAGTCTGTTGCGGAGTTAGATAAATGTAGCCTTGTTTGCCGTTGGTATGCAGATAATGCAGAAGAGTTTTTGGCAAATGAAATAATCCCTACCAAACATGATAAAAGCTATGTATGCTATAGACCGCTTGGTGCTATTTTAGCTATAATGCCTTGGAATTACCCTTTCTGGCAAGTATTACGTTTTGCTGCTCCAACAGTTATGGCAGCTAATGTATGTGTGCTCAAACACTCTAATAACACCACAGCTTGTTCTTTAGCAATTCACCAGCTCTTCTTGGATGCTGGATTCCCTGAAGGTATATTTACATCTCTCGTCATTGATGTTGATAAGGTCAAGGAAGTAATTAAGCACCCTGTTATCAAAGGTATAACTTTTACCGGTTCGACAAAGGTTGGGAAAATAGTTGCCGCACATGCAGGTAGTGTAATGAAAAAATGTGTTTTTGAATTAGGAGGAAGTGATCCTTATGTGATTTTTGATGATGCGGACTTAGAATTAGCAGCAGACCAAATTACAAACGCACGTTTCACTAATTCTGGACAAACTTGCATCTCTCCGAAAAGAGTAATTGTTACCGGAAAACGAATCAACAAATTGACTACACTCCTTCAAGAAAGAACCGATCTATGGTCATGTGGTGATCCTCTCAGAGAAGAAACAAGAAAAATGGGACCTATCGCAAGAAAAGATTTATTGATAAAGCTTGAAGATCAAGTTAAACGTTCAATAGATGCGGGTGCAAAACTTATATGTGGAGGTAAAAGAGAAAAAGGCAGGGGATATTTCTACCAACCTACGATTCTTACTAATGTTAAAGCAGATAACCCTGCATATAATGAAGAGTTATTTGGTCCTATTATAACGATTATTGAAGCAAAAGATGAAAGAAATGCTCTTGAAATCGCAAATGATTCAAAATTTGGATTGGGAGCTGCTATATATTCAAAAAATATCAACAGAGCAATCGAGATAGGTGAAGAACAACTTCGTGCAGGAGCGATAGCTATAAATGGTATCGTGAAATCTGACCCTCGGTTACCATTCGGTGGAATAAAAGACTCCGGTTATGGAAGGGAATTAGGTAAAGAGGGTATCAGAGAATTTGTAAATGCAAAAACAATTTGTGTAAAATAAACAATCATAGGAATTAAAATGGAAATTAAATCATTAGATAATTTTATCGAAATTGCAAAAAGTAAACCTAAAAAAAAATTAGCTGTTGCAGCAGCAGAAGATAAACCTGTATTGAAAGCTGTCAAAGATGCAATGGCTCTCGGGGTTGTTGAACCAATCTTAGTTGGCAATGAAGAAGAAATAAAAATTATTGCAACGGAACTCGATTTTGACCTTAAAGGTATCGAAGTCATTAACGAAATCGATACTCGCAAAGCTGCTGCAAAAGCTGTATCATTAGTTAAAGAAGGTACGGCTCAAATTATCATGAAAGGTCTGCTTCAAACTGCTGACTTTTTAAGAGCAATATTAAACAAAGAAAAAGGCTTGAGAAAAGGTGCTTTACTTAGCCATATCGCATTTTTCGAAATGGAGAGATACCACAAAGTAATTGCTTTGACAGATGCTGCTCAAAATATGTATCCTGAATTAGGGGAAAAAGTTCAAATTTTGAATAACTCTTTAGATATGATGCACCACTTGGGATATGAAAAGCCAAAAGTAGCTTTATTGGCTGCTATCGAAGGTGTTAATCCTAAAATGCCTATCACATTAGACTGTGCAGCAATAACAATGATGAATCAAAGAAACCAAATCAAAAACTGCGTTATCGACGGTCCTTTGGCAATGGATAATGCAATTTCGAAAGAAGCTGCACACCATAAAGGTATTGAAAGCGAAGTTGCCGGAGATACAGATTTATTATTTGCTCCAAATATCGAAGTTGCAAACGTTCTGTATAAAACGTTCAATTACTTGTGCGGTGCTACTGCTGCTGCTTGTATTCTTGGTGCTGCTGCTCCAATCGTTCTAACATCAAGAGCCGATACAGATAAAACTAAAATGATGTCTATCGCTCTTGCCGCTGCTTACTAAACCCTAATATTAAAAATAATATTTTTAGAGACGGACTTTTTGTTCGTCTTTTTTTTGACTATATATTGCAGTCTAATATCCCGACCAAAAGCCATATAAAAGCAATTTTGCGATAGTTACACAAAAAAGCCTCCGATATTCGGAGGCTATGAAAATATTCTTTAAAACAGAGTACTACGCATTCAAAGCATCAGCTACTTTTTGTGCTATTTCTGTGGATACTCTCAACTGAGCCTCTACAGTTGAAGCACCGATATGAGGAGTAACACAGCAATTTGGATGCTCGATTAGAGGTCTTTGGTCTTCGCCACACGGTTCTGATTCCCAAACGTCGATACCTGCATAAGATACTTTGCCACTGTTAAGAGCATCTAATAACGCAGTTTCTTTGATTACACCGCCACGAGCACAATTGATGATAACTACACCATCTTTCATTTTTCCGAACTCTTCTTCTGCAAGAGTAGGACCATTTTCTTTGATGAAAGGAATGTGCATTGAGATCACATCAGCTCTTTTCAATAACTCATCTTTGCTTACCAATTCTACGTCTAAATCAGTTTCTTTTACAAATGGATCGTGAGCGATTACATTCATTTGTAATCCTTTTGCACGGATAGCAAATTCACGACCGATAGCACCAATACCGAATAAACCAACAGTTTTGCCTGTTGCTTCTTTACCCTTGCTGTAGTCTTTTTTAGGCCATTTTCCTTCTCGCATTTCAACGTTTGAGCGGTGCAAGAAACGACCACCTGCAATTAAATGAGCGATTGCTAATTCAGCAACAGAAATTGAAGATGCACCCGGAGTATTTAAAACAGGAATGCCTTTTTCTTTTGCGTAAGCAACATCAATATTATCGAGACCTACACCACCACGAGCGATAGCTTTTAAGTTACCTGCGTCAATTACTTCTTTAGGAACACGTGTTGCAGAGCGAACGATAATTGCATCATATTCGCCGATTACACCTGCCAATTCTTCTTGAGGAATTTTTTGTTCTACAACTTCAAATCCTGCATCCTTCAATAATTGAGCACCTTCTTTTGCGATGCCGTCAGTTATCAATACTTTCATTTATCTACCTTTATTATAAGATTGAACAAAGTTAAAATTCAAAATTAATGAATTTTTGTTAATGTACAAATATTAAATAATAATTTTGTTAAGAAAATCTACATAAACCCTATTTTTTCTATTACGGGCCTATTGGATATACTATCAATCAAAAAATATATTTCTTGGGGTAGCACAGAAATATCAACAGTATTAGATTGAAATTCTATAACTAACAGAAATTTATATCTATATTATTTTTTCACATCATAAATAAAAATAGAGAC